>Ga0164290_1000457_pt1 | contig 131340 bp, 133 predicted proteins | sample Micstemetagenome_FD_108782 | JGI IMG/M metagenome (GOLD analysis project Ga0164290, IMG submission 108782) | Contaminated culture microbial community from soil near Moab, Utah, USA - Microcoleus steenstrupii SON62 (Illumina Assembly) | ecosystem: Environmental > Terrestrial > Soil > Soil crust... | reverse complement strand
CGCAAGAACGCCGTCGCCCGCGTCTGGGTGAAGCCCGGCACCGGCAAGATCACGGTCAACGGCCGTGACCAGACGGTCTACTTCGCGCGCCCGACCCAGCAGATGGTCATCCAGCAGCCGTTCGACGTGACGCAGCGCCGCGACCAGTTCGACGTGATCGCCACCGTGTCGGGCGGCGGCCTGTCGGGCCAGGCGGGTGCGGTGCGCCACGGCATCGCCCAGGCGCTTGCCAAGTTCGAGCCCGGCCTGCGCGGCGCCATGAAGTCGAGCGGCTTCCTGACTCGCGACAGCCGCGTCGTCGAGCGCAAGAAGTACGGCCGCGCCGGTGCGCGCCGCCGCTTCCAGTTCTCCAAGCGCTAAGAGAACCGACCGAGATGCGAGAAGGGCGCCCCAGTGGCGCCCTTCTTTTTTGCGCGTTAGCGCCCCGGCGTCTGGGCGAGGCCGTTCGGCGCCGGCGGCACTTCGAAGCCCTTGTTCTTCAGCAGCGTCTCCATGCTGGCAATGCCTTCCGCATACTGGCCGTGGTCGCACTCGGCGCCGGCGGCGATGCGCGTGTGATTGCGCGCGCCGTCGGAATTCTCGCTGCGGCTCGCGCCGTAGCGATCGAAGTAGGACGTGAGCTCCTCGCATCGTGCCTTGAGGTCGGCCTGCGATTGCGCGGCGGCGGGAAGGGCGAACGTCGCCGACAGCAACAGAGCGGGCACGAGGGCTGAACGAAGAAGTGAACGCATGGAGGGACTCCAACAAACATGATTCGATACGCCGGACCGTGGTCGGCCTGGCGAGACCGATGTGGGGGAGACCGCCGCAAACTGCTCGCGTGTCTTCGAAAATTCACACGTCGATGTGCGTCGCTCACGTCGGCGGAACTGACCGAAGGTATGATGCGCGTTATCGTCGCTGCCCCTACTTGACCTTCCACGGCGTCGCCAGCGAGCCCGACGGATCGAAGCCCTTGCGCTTCAGCAGCGCCTCCATCGCCGCGACGCCTTCGGCATAGCGACCGTTGGTGCAGTCGATGCCTGCGGCGATGCGGGTGTGATTGCGCGCGCCGTCTGAATTTTCGCTGCGATCGGCGCCATACCAATCGAAGAACTCAAGCAGTTCGGAGCAGCGGGCCTTGAGATCCACCGGCGGCGGGGCCTGCGCCGATGCGACGCTGGCGGCGATCAAGGCTGCAGAATAGACGAAAACCGCACCGATCACGTAACGGGACATGGTGATCTCCTTGGTTGGTCGCCCGGCCCTATAGGCACGTGTCGTTACGGTGTTGCGTCGCCATCATTTGCCCTATGGTCCGCACGCGTTTTTTGCACGACCCGCGTGATTGAGGAGTGTCCATCATTGTCCGGTCTGATCGTTCCGCATAGAGGCTTCATCCCCAAGGTCGCACGTTCCGCGTTCGTCGCGCCCAATGCAACGCTGATCGGCGATGTCGAGATCGCTGACAACGCCAGCATCTGGTTCGGCGTGATCCTGCGCGGCGACGGACCGGGCATTCGAATCGGCGAGAACTCCAACCTGCAGGATGGCACCGTCGTCCACATCGCCCAGCGCGGGCTGATGACGATCGTCGGCAAGAACGTCACGGTCGGCCACATGGCGCTGCTGCATGCCTGCGAGGTGCAGGACGGCGCCTTCATCGGCATGCGCTCGACGGTGCTTGACGGCGCGGTGGTCGAAAGCGAAGCCATGGTCGCCGCCGGCGCCGTCGTGACGCCGGGCAAGATCGTGCGCCGCGGCGAGTTGTGGGCCGGCAGCCCGGCCCGCAAGATGCGCGATCTCACCGAGAAGGACTTCGCGGATTTCCGCCGCGTCGTCGCGCAATACGTGGCCTTGTCGCGCACCTACATGCCGGATGAGACGGCGAAGGCTGCGGATTAGGAGAGTGCAATGGCCAGGATCGAGACTGCGCTGACCCGGCTGCTCGGCATCACCCATCCGATCCTGCTGGCGCCCATGGGCTCGGCGGCGATGGTGCGCCCGGCGTGATGCGGAGCTGGGCGGAATTCGCTGTCGAGGCTCCGGAGCTCGCGGCCTTCGGCCAGCGCCGGCTCGAACGGCGTATCGCCTATCTCGCCACCATCCGCGCCGACGGCGCACCCCGTGTTCACCCGGTGTCGCCGTTCATCGGCAGCGGCTGTCTTGCCGTCTACATGGAGCCTGCATCACCGAAGGTCGCCGACCTCCAGCGCGATGGGCGCTATGCGCTGCACTGCGCCGTCGAGGACAACGAAGGCGGTGGCGGCGAATTCTATGTTACCGGTCGGGCCCAGGAGATCGCTGATGCAAAGCGGCGCGCCGCGGCCGTCGGATGGGCCGAGGCGGCCGGCTACCAACCCCTCGACCGGCACGTGTTCTTTGAGCTCAAGCTGACCCAGGCCCTGGGCACGACCTACGACAAAGGTCGGCAGCGCCAGCGGTGGCCGTCCTGACGCCTGGTCCAGCTAATCGGTCCCGGCGACGACGACGACGGACGATGCGGGTGCCGAAGAACGCCACCTGACGGTCTGGCGTATCCAGCGCCGCGCGGGCACCTCGATCACGCAATAGGTTCCGTAGGCGATTGCCATCGTCAGCAGCACATAGATCGAGAACCGCGCCAGCCACTCCAGGATCGTTGCCGCAGAAACCTCCCGCTCGGGACCGGCCAGACGCTGCATGAGCCAGAGGTGCATCAGATAGATCGAATAGCTGGCTTCGCCGCCGATGAGCGCCAGACGGGAGGACAGAAGGCGGCTGAGGGTGCTTTCGTATCGGGCAACGTAGAACACGAGGCCGACGGCTGCCGGGACGTTCCAGAAGTTGGCATGGATGAAGTTGATGAAGGAGTTGAAGTCCCCCCAGCCTTGCCAGACGCTGAACGGAATGAACGCAATGCAGAGGGTCGCGATGCCGTGCGCGACAGTGGTCTCGTGCCGAGCAACCGGACGGTCACGCACCTGGAGAAAGAGTCGCGCCGTCGCGAGGCCGGCAAGGAACGCGAAGATATGGCAGTAGGGTGCGTGATAGGCGTACCAGAGCATCACCGAAAGTCGTGGCATCTGCGGTGCTGACGCGAGGACATCTGGAAAGGCGAGATAGAAGCCGTACAACGCGACGAGAGCGACGACGGCCAGCAGCGGCAATTCGATGGTGGGGTAGGTGCGCCATTGAAGCGGTCGCAGCACCAGCAAGCAGATCATTGGAAAAAGGGCATAGAAGAAGATCTCGGTGCTGATCGACCATGTCAGACCGGCTTCCTCGACGGTGAGGATGATCGGCCTCTGGCCGTTGCCGAGGAACCACGACTGCATCCCCGGCAGCCACCAGTAGAGGTCGGGAAACATGGGCGGCACCCGCGCCCAGGCGACCGACGCCAGGGTGAAAGCCATGAACACGGCGTAGAGAGGGTAGAGGCGCGCGAATCGGGCAACGGCAAAATTGAACGTCGCCTCTGCCATTGGCCGGCTTCGGAATTCGGGGGCGTAGTTCAGATAGATGACGAAGCCCGACAGCACGAAGAACAGCGACATGGCGAAGAAGCCGACATGCTGCCCGACAGTGGATTGCCATGGGACATGAGCGAAGGGCACGACCAGCATGCCGTGGTCCGCGACGACGAGCGCGGCGGCCATGAACCGGACGCCAGTCAGCGCCGGGATATTTACCGTAGCCATTAGAGCGAGTATCGATCCCCTATTTCTGCAATTGCTCTGCATATTTATGGCCGAACCTTACACAGGGCTTACGAAAGCAGCCCTGCTCCCTAAAACGTGATCATGCCGGGAATATCGCAGTGGCGGACCTGCCCGGACGGCAAGCGGTGCCTGAACTCTAGATGCAGGCCGACGGTAAAGTCGACGCCGCCGACGGTGCGCACGTGCCCCACTGTGCATGGCATGGACGTTGCCTCACGCCGGGCATCGAGTAAGGAAACCATGCAGCCCAGCGAAGTCGTCGCCCGGACCGAGGCCTTGATCCCCATGCTGCGCCAACGTGGGGCGACGGTCGACAAGCTGCGGAAGATGCCGCCGGAAAGCGTCGCCGATTTCAAGGCGGCCGGCACGGCGCGCCTTTACCAGCCCATACGCTTCGGTGGCTGCGAAGCGGATATGAGGAGCGGTGTCCTCGCATTGTCGGCCGTGGGTCGCGGCTGCGGCTCGAGCGCGTGGTGCCTGGTCCAGCATCTCACGCACAACTTCATGCTGTCGCAGTGGCCTGACCAGGGACAGCATGACATCTGGGACGCCGACCCGGCCTGCCTGGTGAGCGGCATCTTCATACCGTCCTGTGGCCGCGCCCGCAGCCTCGAGGGCGGCTATGTCCTGTCGGGCCGCTGGCCGCTGGTCAGCGGCGTCAACACGGCCGACTGGTGCCTGTTCGCGGCCTTCGTCGACGACGGCGGAGTCGACACGCACCGCTACTTCGCGTTGCCGCGCACCGAGATCGAGATCGTCGACACCTGGCATTCGCTCGGCCTGAAAGGCTCGGCGAGCAACGACGTCGTGGTCTCCGACGTCTTCGTTCCGGCCCATCGCACGCTCGCGATCGGCCAGCTCAAGGGCGGACGGACGCCGGGCAACGCGATCAACAAGAGCCCGCTCTATCGCACGCCGAGCTACAGCATCTTCGGCGTCTATATCAGTGCGGCGGTGCTCGGCATCGCAGAGGCGGGGCTCGAGCTCTATCTCGAGGGCGCGCGCAAGCGGCTGGCGCTGACCTCTGGCCAGAAGGTCGGCGGCTATCCGACACAGCAGGTCAAGGTCGCGGAAGCGTCGGCCGCCATTGCCGCGGCGCGCCAGCTCCTGTTCGCGGTCTGCGACGAGGCAAGCGACATCGCCGCGCGCGATGGCCTGCCGGACAACGAGCAGCGCGCGAAGTTCCGCTCGCACGCCGCCTTCGCCGGCCGGCTGGCCAGCCGCGCCGTCGAGGTCCTGTGGGACGCCGGCGCCAGCAGCAGCGTCTACGAAAGCAATCCGATGTCGCGCATCTTCCGCGACATGAGCGTCGCCAGCCGGCACTTCACGCAGAACTGGGACGTCAACGGCTCGACCCATGGCCGCGTGCTGATGGGCTTCGAGCTCGGCGATCCGACGCTGTAGGCGCGGCTCAGAAGACCATCTCGCCCGCGAAATGGCAGCGGCTGAAATGCCCGGGCGCCACCTCGCGCAGCGCCGTCGCCTCGACCTTGCAGCGCGCCTGGGCATGGCGGCAGCGCGGATGGAAATAGCAGCCGGACGGCGGCGCGGCCGGGCTCGGCACCTCGCCGCCGAGAACTCCATCGCCTGATTTTACCCGGGGATCGGCGGCAGGCACGGCGCGCATCAGGGCGGCCGTATAGGGATGCTGCGGCTGGCGGAAGATCGCGTCGGTCGGCGCCAGCTCGACCAGCTGGCCGACATACATCACGGCGATGCGGTCGGAGATGTGGCGCACCACCGAGAGATCGTGGGCGACGAACAGGAAGGTGAGCTTCAGCCTGGCCTGCAGCTCGAGCAGCAGGTTCAGCACCTGCGCCTGGATCGAGACATCGAGCGCCGAGACGGGTTCGTCGGCCACCACCAGCCGCGGGTTCGTGGCGAGCGCGCGGGCGATACCGATGCGCTGACGCTGGCCGCCCGAGAAGGCGTGCGGGAAGCGGTGCATGAACTCCGGGCGCAAGCCGACCAGGCGCAGAAGCTCGGCGACGCGGTCGGCGCGCTCGCGGCGGTTCTTCATGCCGTTGACCAGCAAGGGCTCACCGACATTGTCCAAGAGCGTCATGCGCGGATTGAGCGACCCGAACGGATCCTGGAAGATCATCTGGATCTCGGCCCTGAGCGGCAGCAGGTCGGCCTGCGACAGGGTTGCGAGGTCGACGACCTTGCCTGAGCGCGTGCGATAGAGGATCGAGCCACCGGTCGGATCGATGGCGCGCAGGATGCAGCGCGAGGCCGTGGTCTTGCCGCAGCCCGATTCGCCCACCAGGCCCAGCGTCTCGCCCTCATTGACGGTGAAGTTGACGCCGTCGACGGCGCGCACGTGGCCCACCGTGCGCTGCAGGAAGCCGCGCGTGATCGGGAAGAATTTCTGGAGGCCGCGGACCTCGAGAAGCGGAGAAGAGGCCGTTTCAGTGTTCATGGGCATCAGGTCAACACAGCACCACCTCACCCTGAGGAGCGCACGCAGTGCGCGTCTCGAATGCGCGCGGTTTACCGCGCGTGGGTGGGCAACGCGCACCTCGTCTGCAGCCCACCCTTCGAGACGCGGCCTCCGGCCGCTCCTCAGGGTGAGGATGGGGGTGGATCGACGATCTCATGCCGGATCCACCTCCTCGTGGTGCAGGAAGCAGCTGGCGAACTGGTTGGGCGGCACCGGCATCAGCTTCGGGACGGCATCCGAGCAGCGCGGCATGGCGTCGGGGCAGCGCGGATGGAACGGACAGCCCGGCGGCCGGTTGAAGGGATGGGGCAAGGCGCCGCTGATGACCGGCAGGGCGACGCGCGTCTGCCCGTAGAGGCTCGGGATCGAGCGCAGCAGCGCCTTGGTGTAGGGGTGCTTGGGCGCATGGAAGATGTCGTCGACCGGCCCTTCCTCCATGACGCGACCGAGATACATGACCACGACGTAGCTCGCCATCTGGGCGATCACACCGAGATCGTGGGTGATGAAGATGATGGCGGTGTTGTAGCGCTCCTGCAGGTCGCGCAGCAGGGCAAGCACCTGGGCCTGGGTGGTGACGTCGATCGCGGTCGTCGGCTCGTCGGCGATCAGGAGCCGCGGCTTGCAGCTGAGCGCCATGGCGATCATGGCGCGCTGGCGCAGCCCGCCCGACAGCTGCCAGGAATAGGCGTCGATTCGCTGCTCGGGCATCGAGATGCCGACGTCGCGGAACAGTCCGACCGTGATGTCGCGTGCCTCGCTGCGACCCATCCTTTTGCCGGGCTGCCAGCGATGGGAGTGCAGCAGGATCGCCTCGACGATCTGGTCACCCACCGTGTGCACGGGGCTGAACGCCGCCATCGGCTCCTGCGGGATCAGCGCGATCTCGGCGCCGCGGATGTCACGCATCGCGGCACTACGCGGCTCGAGGCGCGCGAGGTCGACCACGCCGTCGTCTCGGCGGAAGCGGATTTCGCCGTTGGTGATGCGACCCGGTCGGTCGATCAGCTGCAGGATCGCCCTCATTGTGACGCTCTTGCCGCAGCCCGATTCGCCGACCACGCCCAGGACCTGGCCGGGCATGACGTCGAAGCTGGTGCCGTCGACGGCGCGGACCAGCCCTTCATCGAGGGCGAAGGAGACGCGCAGGTCGCGCACCGAGAGCAGGGGTTCGATGGCGTTCATCGGCCGGTCAATGGCTGTACGGGTCGGCGGCATCGCGCAGCCCGTCGCCGACGAGGTTGAAAGCCAGCACGGCCACGATCACGACCAGGCCGGGGATCAGCAGCCACGGCGCCAGGGCCAGGGTCTGGATGTTCTGCGCCTCCTGCAACAGCACGCCCCAGCTGATGGCGGGCGGGCGGATGCCGAGGCCGAGGAACGACAGCGAGGTTTCGTTGATGATCATCACCGGGATCGCGAGAGATGAGGTGGCGATGATGTGGCTCAGGAACGTCGGCACCATGTGGCGCAGGATGATGCGCATGCGCGAACAGCCGGCGAGACGCGCCGCCAGCACGAAGTCCTCCTCGCGCAGCGCCAGGAAGCGGCCGCGCACCTCGCGGCCGAGCGTCGTCCATCCGACCAGGGACAGGATCACGGTGATGGCGAAGAAGATCTGGGTCGGCGTCCAATCGCGCGGCAGCGCCGCGCTCAGCGCCAGCCAGATCGGGATGGTGGGCACCGACTGCAGCAGCTCGATCAGGCGCTGGATGAAGCTGTCGGTCTTGCCGCCGACATAGCCCGAGATGCCGCCCAGCACGACGCCGAGTATGACGCTCAGTGCCACAGCAACAAGCCCCACCGTCATCGACGTCTGCGTCCCGTGCATGATGCGCGACCACTGATCGCGTCCCAGCCGGTCGGAGCCCAGCAGGAAGATGCGCTGATTGGGATCCACCGGCACGATCAGGTGGCGATTGGTCTCGAACAGGCCGAAGACCTTCCATTTGTAGCCGGTGCCGAAGAAGGTGATCGGCACCTTCTTCTTCGGGTCGGTCGTCCATTCCATGCGCAAGGTGGTTGGGTTGCGCTTGCCGGCGATGGCCGGGACCCAGGGCGATAGCGCGCCGTCGTCGAACAGATGCACCGTCTGCACGGGAATGAAGGCCTGGCGAGCATCGGTGCGTTCGGGGTCCTGGGTCGAGAAGAAATCCGGCACCAGCACGATTGTGTACATGAAGATCAACAGCACCGCGCTCGCCATGGCGAGGTGGTGCCGCCGGAAGCGCCACCACACCAGCTTCCAGTTGGAGGCGACGGCGATCCGGTCCTCGGCCTCCTTGCCGACGGCGATGTCGGCGGCGGTCATGTCTCTACCGTCATCTGACGGGAATGGGCCATCATCCCTCCACCCGGATGCGGGGGTCGACCAGCGCCAGCAGCACGTCGGAGAGCAGCGTGCCCACAATGGTGAGGAAGGAGTAGATCAGCAGGATGCCGCCCGCGAGATACATGTCCTGATTCACCAGGGCGCGCAGCAGCAGCGGGCCGATGTTGGGCAGGTTCATCACCGTGGCCACGATCAGGCTGCCCGAGAACAGCATGGGCAGGTACCAGCCGATGGTGCTGATCAGCGGATTGAAGGCGAGCCGCACGGGATAGCGCAGCACCAGGCGCCACTCTTTCATGCCCTTGGCGCGCGCGGTCACGACGTAGGGCTTGTTGAGCTCGTCCAGCAGATTGGCGCGCATGATGCGGCTGAGGCGGGCGGTGCCGGCGATGCCCAGCACCAGCGCCGGCAGCCAGAGATGCGCCATGAGGTCCAGGAACTTGCCCCAACTCCAGGGCGCGTCGGCATACTCCGGCGAATAGAGTCCGGTGACACTGACATCGAAGTAGGCGAAGGCCACCCACATCAGGATCAGCGCCAGCATGAAGTTGGGCGTGGCGACGCCGACATAGTTGACGACCGTGAGGATGTGGTCGCCGATCGAGCGCGGATGCGTCGCCGAGTAGATGCCGGCCGGGATGGCGATCGCCCAGGTGAGGAAGAAGGAGAAGAGGGCGAGCGCCAAAGTGAGCCCGATCTGCTCGCCGATCAGCTCGGCATTCGGCCGCTGGTACTCCAGCGACAGGCCGAAATTGCCGTGCGCCAGGTGCTTCACCCACAGCCAGTACTGCACGATCATCGGCTGATCGAGGCCGTACTGGGCGCGCCAGGCTTCGATCTGCTCCTGCGAGATCGACGAGCCCGACGAGGCGAGCGTCGCCACATACGCCGTCAGGAAGTCACCCGGCGGCGCCTGGATGATGACGAAGATCACGAACGAGTAGATCACCATCAACAGCGGCAGGAGCGCCAGCCGCTGCAGGATGTACCGGGTCATGGGTTACGCCACGCGCTTACGACACAACCTCACCCTGAGGAGGCCCGCAGGGCCGTCTCGAAGGGTGGCAACGGGCACCTTGCCTGCTGCCCATGCTTCGAGACGCTCGCTGCGCTCGCTCCTCAGCATGAGGTGGATTGCTGGTCGATCAAATCGGAAGTCCTACTTCGTAAAATAAAACTGTTCCGTCCGCGCATTGCCCGGGCTGCGCAGCGGCCAGTCGTTGCCGAGCGTCGAGGGCACGTTGCGGAACTTGGCGTTGGTCACCACAACGCCTTGAACCATGGGGGTGAGGCCGATGGTGCCGATCTCGAACAGCTCCTCGGCCCAGATGCGATAGAGCTCCTGGCTGAGCTTCACCTGCTCCTCGGGTCCGACGGTGCGCGCCTTGTCGACGATCTCGACGATGCGCTTCATCGCCGGCGGCGGCTCCGCGCCTTCCTTGCCGCCGGTCGCGTACCAGCGCCGCCACAACGGACCCATGGTCAGGATGGGCGCGTTGCGCGGATCGGCCTTGGCGTTGCCGGTGTAGGGGAAGGCCGAGGTATCCTCGTTCCAGATCTCGGCCATCAGCTCGTTGTTCTCGTTCATCTTGAAGTGCAGGGCGCGCTCGCGGATCTGCACGATGGTCTTGATGCCGATCGCCTCCCAGTCCTTGGAGACCAGCAGCGCCACGTCGGGCCAGGCGCCGAACGCCGGCACGACACTGATCTCGATGGTCGCGGGCTTGCCCGAGGGCAGCAGGCGGATGCCGTTGGCGTCCTTCTTGGTCAAGCCGAGGCCGTCCAGCATCTTGTTGGCCTCGTCGCGCTTGAACTCGGTGTATTTCTGCGCCCACTCGGGCCCCGGGAAATACGGGTGCCACGGCGCCGGCACGCCCTGGCGCGCCTCGCCGAGACCCAGGAACACGCTCTCCTTGATCTGGTCGCGGTTGATGGCGAGCGACAGGGCCTGCCGGAAGGTCTTGTCGGCCATCAGCTTGCCCATCTCGGGATCGGCCGTGTAGGTCTGGTTGAGCGCGATCACCGCATCGGCGCCGCCGAAGGTCGGCCAGGCGGTGATCTTGTACTTCCCGGTCTTCTCCTGCTCCTTCAGCACCGGGTAGTTGGTCATGTTGATGTGGCGCTCCTGCATGTCGAAGTTGCCGGCGATGGCGGCAAGGTTCAGCGCCTGCGCATCGGCGAAGTAGGTGAAGCGCACCTCGTCGATGTAGGGCAGCTGGTTGCCCGCCGAATCGACGCCGACATAGTAGGGATTGCGCTTGAGCGTGAACACCGGATCGCTGGCGCGGCTGCTCGGCGCCCACGCCGCCATGGTCGGCCGCTCGGGATTCTCCGGCGGCGCGTTCCTGTTGGCGAACAGCTCGGTCCAGGTCTTGAAGCCCGCCGCCTGCGCCGCCTTGTCGACGTCGGCCCTGGGCGTATGCGTGGGATGGAACTTCTTGAGGTAGTGCGCCGGCAGGAACATCGCGAAGGTGCGGTCGGCGCCGTCCTGGTTGGCGACCGCCGTCAGGAACAGCGTCGCCGGCGCCTGGTAGGTGAACTTCACCGTCTGCTCGTCGACCTTCTCGACCTTGGCCGGCGTGCCGTCGGCGTTCCTGATCCAGCCCGGCAGAGTCGGCGTCAGCTCCTTGTTGAGCAGCACGTCGTTGTACCAGAACAGGATGTCGTCGGCGCCGAACGGCTGGCCGTCGGACCATTTCGATCCCTTGCGCAGCTTGATCGTCCAGGTCTTGTAGTCGGCCGACGGCTCGGCGCTCTCGGCGATCTTGGGCTCGATCTTGGCGCCGTCGGGCGAGAAGCGGAACAGCGCGTCGTAGACCACGCGCACGTAGTTGTTGGCGTCGGCCGGCCCGAGGAAGGCGCGCCGCCAGGTGCCGCCATAGTCGCCGACCTTGTCGGCGGTTGGCACCACCAGCGGCTTCTCCGGCAGGCGCTGATCGACCGGCGGCAGCTTGCCCGCCTTGACCTGCTCGGCGAGCGACGGGGCTTCCTTGTACTTGCCTTGCGCAAAGGCGGCGCTTGTGAGCGCCAGCAGGCTTGCGCCGGCGGCCAACGCTGCAAGCGCACGGCGCCGATTGAATGAACCGATCATTTGGGCGTTCCTCTGGTGTGTTTCTTTCTTGTTTCCCCGTTAAGCGAGCCTAGCATCGGGCCAAGGAAAGGGAAGGGATGAAACCCTTCCTCTTTGCCGGGAGCGCGCCACTCCAGTGGCGCATCTTGTCTTGTTTCAACACAATATGAGCGGCGCTGGAGTGGCGCTCTCCCGGCAATGAGGTTGGCTTGAAAGTCTTCGTCTTCGATCTCCTCGCCTATGGCGAGAACCTCGACCGCCTGAAGAACGGTGGTCAGGAGCTGCCCTATCCGCTCAGCAAGCAGCATTTCAAAGCCGAGGTGGCGGTACGCACCTATGCCGAGCATCTCGAGGCGTGGGAGGAGCTCGACCGGCTGGGCTACGACGGCGTGGGCTTTAACGAGCATCATTGCTCGCCGTATGGGCTGATGAATTCGCCCAACCTGATGGCGTCGGCGGCCGCGCAGCGCACCAAGCGACTGAAGCTCCTGATCTACGGCAACCTCTTGCCGCTGCACGAGCCGCTGCGGCTCGCTGAAGAGCTCGCGATGCTGGATTGCCTGTCCAATGGCCGCATCATCTCGGGCTTCGCGCGCGGCATTCCGCGCGAGTATCAGGTGCACAACGTGCCGCTTGCCGATTCTCGGGCGCGCTTCGAGGAAGCCTACGACATCGTCACCCGCGCCTGGACCGAGGATGTGTTTTCCTATTCGGGCAAGTTCTGGTCGTATCACGACGTGGCCATCTGGCCGCGCCCGGTGCAGCGCCCACATCCGCCGATCTGGATCCCGATTGTCGGCAGCCAGGAATCGATCGCCTTCGCCGGCCGCCACAACATTCCGATCACGCCCGGTCTGGCGGGCGGCGGGTTGCGCAACGACATCATCCGCTTCTATGCCAGGAGCCTTGCCGAGGCGGGCCATCGCATCACGCCCGACCATATGTCGCTGGCGCTCAACGCTTACGTCGCCGATTCGAAGGCGCAGGCGGTGAAGGAGGTGGCGCCCTATCACCTCTACTTCAATCGCACCCTGTTCAGTCACGGCAGCTTCACCGAGACCGCGGCGCAGCGGAAGGTGGGCTACGTCAGCCAGGCCTCGACCGACTATGTACGGCCCGAGAACCAGCGCGCCGCCGCCCTGCTGCGCGAAGACTTCCGCAACATGACCATGGCCGACGTCGAGCGCATGGCCGAGAACCTGCCCTGGGGCACCGCCTCGGAAGTGGCTGAACGCATCATCGCCCAGGCCGAGGCCGCCGGCGCTAATACCGTGCAGATCGGGTTCAATCGCGGCGCCATGCCCCACGACATGTTCATGAACCAGATTCGCCGGTTCGCCGCCGAGGTGCTGCCGCGCCTGCAGGCGCATGAGGTGAGGACGGTGCCGCTGGCCGAGGCGGCTTAGTCTTGCCGGACCGCGGGCCTCCAACGTCGCGGTTTACCGCGACGCACCACGCTCATTGCCGGGAGCGCGGCACTCCAGTGCCGCTCATGCGCTGTTGCAACTGGAACATAAGCGCCACTGGAGTGGCGCGCTCCCGGCAAAGAGGAAGATCATGAGCGGGCCTGGAGGCCCGCGGTCCGGCAAGAAGGCTAGGCCGGCAGCAGCTTGAGCTTGCGCAAGAGCTCGCGCTCTTCCTCGTAGGTCCTGGCCATCTCCGCCTTGTAAGCGGGGCCGTCGAGCAGGATCAGGGGCTGGTCCATGCTTTCAAGGAACTTCACATGCTCGGGCTCTTGGGCAGCCTCGCGGAAGGCGTCGGCCAGGATCTTCACCACCGCGGAGTCCATGCCCTTGGGCCCGATCAGGCCGCCGGGGCTGTCGATCACGATGTCGATGCCGAGCTCCTTCACGGTCGGCACGTCGGGGAAGCGCTTGGCGCGCTGGGCGGTGAACACGGCGAGCAGGCGCAGCTTGCCAGCCTGCACCATGGGCGCCCAGCCCGAGGAGTCGGAGGCGAAGTCGATCTCGCCGCCCAGCAACGCGCGCAGCGTATCGGCGGTGCCGCGATAGGGCGCATGCGTCCAGCTCAGTCCCTCGGCCATGCCGACCCGCTCCATGGCGAGATGCTGAGTCGAGCCGATGCCGAGCGTGCCCCAGCTGAGCTTGCCCGGGTTGGCCTTGGCGGAGGCCAGCAGTTCCGGCAGCGTCTTCCAGTCGGAGTCGGCACGGACCACGATGCCCATGACGAAGCCGGTGATCTGCAGGATGTAGGTGAGGTCGTCGATCGGATTGTAGGTCAGCTGCTTGTTGAGCAGCGGCTGGCGCAGCACGCTCATATGCATCTGGGAGATCGTGTAGCCGTCCGGCTTGGCGTCCTGCAGCGCCAGCGCGCCCATGATGCCCGAGGCGCCGGCCTTGTTGTCGACCACGACCTGCTGGCCCAGCTTCTTGGCTACCGATTGCGCCAGGATGCGGAAGCCGCCATCGGCCGGCCCGCCCGCGGCCCAGGGAATGATCAGTCGGATCGGGCGGTCGGGAAACTTGCCTTGCGCGCGTACTGCGCCGCCGACCGCGACTGACAAGGCGGACGCGCCGATCAACGCACGCCGCCGCGTGATGCGATTCATGCTCTGCAACTCCCACTCCCCAGCATGACACAGAGCATGCAAAACGCGCTCCAGTCCATCGCATTCACGACGGTGCGGTTGACGGCCGGCTTCGTGGCGCGGAATGCTCACGCGCATGAGAGCGCTTCTTGTCGCCCTTCTTGTCTTGGTGCTCGCGCCGGTGGCGGCGCGCGCCGAGGCATGGCCGACATCCTCGCCCGAGGCGCAGGGCATGAGCTCGCGCGAGCTCGGCGATCTCGTCGCGTTCGGCATGGCCAACGGCATGGACAGCCTGCTGGTGGCGCGCCACGGGCACATCGTCGCCGAGGCCTACTACGCGCCGTTCCCGGCCGGCATGAAGCATCGCATCAACTCCTCGACCAAATCGGTCATCGGCAGCCTGATCGCCATCGCCCTCAAGGAGGGCTTGCTGAAGAGCGTCGACCAGCCGGTGCTCGACTTCTTCCCCGATCGCCAGTTCGCCAATGTCGATGAGCGCAAGAAGGGGCTGACGCTGCGGCACCTGCTCGACATGACGTCGGGCTTGCAGTGGGACGAGCCCCTGAGCGGCTATCCCAAGGACCTCTTGGACATGGAACGCAGCCCCGACTGGGTGCGCTTCGTGCTCGACCGTCCCATGGTCCGCGATCCCGGCGCGTCCTTCGAGTACAACAGCGGCAACCCGCACATCCTCTCGGCGATCCTGTCGAAGGTCACCGGACGCAGTGCCCTCGACTATGCGCGGGAGAAACTGTTCGGCCCGCTCGGCATCACCGACGTCTTCTGGCGGGGCGACCCGCAGGGCAACTCCGGCGGCGGCGCGGGTCTTTACCTGCAGCCGCGCGACATGGCCAGGCTTGGCCAGCTCTGGCTGCACGACGGAGTCTGGGACGCGCAGAGGCTGTTGCCGGCCGGCTGGATCGAGCAGGTCCGCAACGCCAAGGTCGAGATGCCGATCCCCGGATTTCGCTACGCCAACCTGTTCTGGACGATCCCCGCCAAGGACGTGTTCATGGCGGTGGGTTACGATCGCCAGCTCATCATCGTGCTGCCGGGGCTCGACATCGTCGCCGTGTTCACCGGCGCCCGGCGCTACAGCAACGCCATCGGCAAGCCGAGCCTGCCGACATACTCGATGTCGGTGGTGGTCGATCGGCTGAAAGGCGCGACGAAGTCGGACCAGGCCCTGCCGGAAGATCCGTCGGCACTCGCCGCGCTCGCCGACAAGACGGCCGAGATGGCGAAGGAAGTGCGCACGCAAGCGTCGGCGCCATCGCTCCTGGAGGCCGCGATCTCGGGCAAGGTCTATCGGCTGCAGCCCAATCAGCTGCGCTTCAGAACCCTCTCGCTCGCGTTCGACAAAGGCGGCGCGCGCTACGCCTACGAATTCGACGGCCAGCAGATGGGCGGTCCGATCGGACTCGAGGGTCTCTATGCCGTCGGCGGACGTCGCCTCTACGGCACCAGCGCCGCCAAGGGGCGCTGGCTGGACGACAGGACGTTCCTGCTCGAGTTCCAGACGCTGGGCAACGACGACGCCGGCACGATTACGTTCACTTTCGACGGCAAGAACATGAGCGGCCTGCTGGACATGCTCATCGGCTTCAAGGTCGAGCTGAAGGGCGTCGAGGCGGAGTGAAGGCGCTGATCAGCGAGGAGCGGGAACCGCCGCGAGGACGTCCCGGAAGATGCCGGTCTGCACCTGGAACGCCTGCGGGCTGTAGTCCTGATAATATCCCGCGGTCACGACGACCACGAGATCGAGCTCCGGGACGATGCGGATCGACTGCCCGCCCCGACCAAGTGCCGCGGCCCAGTGGATCTCACGGCCATTGAACAGCGAGCGCCCGAGCCACCAGAGATAGCCATAGAAATAGAGGCCCGTGGCATTCAATCGCGGTGTCATCGAGCTATCGATCCAGGCTTTCGAGACGACCTGGCCACCGTTCCAGCGGCCGCCCGCAAGCACGAGCTGGCCGATCTTTGCCATGTCGCGCGGCCGCAAGCGTAGTCCTCCGCCGGCATCGCTGTCGCCTTTCACCCGGCTCCATTCCGCACGCTTGATGCCCAGAGGCTCGAACAACGTTTCGCGCGCAAACTCGTCCAACGGGCGCCCGACGGCCTTGCGCAGGATGGCCGACAAGAGCGTAAGGGCGCCGGTGTTGTAGAAGAAGTCCTGTCCCGCCGGCGCCGTCATCGGTAGACCGAGCACGTAGCGACACGGGTCGGGCGCCGCATGCATGCGCCCCTCGTCGTTGTCGTCCTCGTTGTCGGGGACCGCCTCCCGCCACTGCAGGCCCAGCGACATGGTGAGTACATCCACCAGCCGGATGCGATCCTTTTCAGGGGTACGCAGGTCGGACAATTCGGGGAAGAAGCTGAAGATCGGCGCATCGATGCTGCCGATCAGCCCGCGATCCATCGCGATGCCGACAGCCAGCGACGCGACGCTCTTCGTGACCGACTTCACGTTGTGCAGCGTATCGGCATCGAAGGCGACGTTTCGCACCCGCCGGCCGTTGATCTCGTCGGAACCGCTGAAGTAGCGCTCGAACACCAGCCGGCCGCGGCGTGCGACCAGAATGGCGTGCACGTTTGCGCCGCCCGCACCCGCCAATCGATCGGTCATGCGGCACAGCGCAGCGCGGTCGATCAGCTTGTCCTCGGTGACGGCGGCGACGGGCCAACCGTCGTCCCGCGCCAACGGAACACCGCAGGCGTCGCGCGGTTCGGCATCCGCCGGCCACGCGATGAGCGGCGTCAACGCCGTCCCGCCGAGAAGTGAAACAAGCCGGCGCCGCCTCATTTGGTCCTCGCCTCCGCACCACCCGTAAGATCGTCGACCAGCCGCCGCAGCAGGCGGTTGAGCTCGCTGCGATCCTTGCGGCTCCACTTGCCGAGGAGAGGACGGAGCAGCCTCTGCCGGGCGGCATCGAGTGCCGCCGTCATCGCCCGGCCCTTGGCCGTGATCGCGACCTCGCGAACGCGTTGGTCCTCGCGGCCCGGCCGGCGAACCACCAGTCCCGATTTCTCCAGAGCGGCGACCTGGCGGCTGACCGTCGAATGGTCACGGCCGGCGGTCTCGGCGAGCTCGACGATGCCGAGCGGACCGCGCCGCTCGATGCGCACCAGCAGGGGAAACAGTGCGCGGTCGAGCCGGATCCCGGCCGCCTCGATCAGCGCCCGGTCGGGCTGCGGCCGGTTCAGGAATGCCATCAGGTCGAGCAGTGCCTCGTGGAGCTGGCGAAGGTCGGTTCTCATTCCGTGTATTATGCACATTCCCGCTTGACCGCGTCGAGCGCCGATCCGATATGTGTATTATGCACACAGATGTCCTGATCTGCGGCGCCGGTGCCGCCGGCCTCACCCTGGCGATCGACCTGGCGCGACGCGGCGCCTCGTTCCGCCTGATCGACCGGTCCGACGGGGCGTTTCCCGGCTCGCGCGGCAAGGGCGTCCAGCCGCGCAGCCTGGAACTGTTCGAGGATCTCGGCCTGCTCGACCGCATGGTCGCGGCCGGCGGACCCTACCCCTTGCTGCGGACCTATGACGGCGAGACGTTCAAGGACAGCGTCATGATGGAGGGCCGCGAACCGACTCCGGCAGAGCCCTACGGCCTGCCGCTGATGTTGCCGCAGAATATCAACGAGAGCCTGCTGCGCGAACGCTTGGCCGAGCTCGGGCATGCCGTGACGTCACGCACCGAGCTTTTAGGCTTCGAGCAGGACGAGGAGGGCGTGACGGCGCGGCTCAAGTCCGATGCCGGCGAGGAGACGCTGCGCGTGCGCTATCTGGTGGGCGCCGACGGCGGCCGCAGTATCGTGCGGCAAACGCTCGATATCGGCTTTCCCGGCGAGACCCTGCCGGGCCGCGCGCTGGTCGCCGACCTTGTGCTGGACGGCCTGTCGGACGATCGCTGGCATCGCTGGAACGGCGCGGCCGGCGCGACCACTTCGATCTGCCCGTTGCGCGGCACGCCGCTCTTTCAGCTTCAGGCGGGCATCGTGCGGCCGGGCGAGCCCGACCTGTCGGCCGCGGGCCTCAACCACCTGATCGCCGACCGAACCGGGCGCAGCGACATCATCGTGCACAAGGTCCTGTGGGCGTCGGCCTATGTGATGAACGTCCGTCTGGCCGATCGCTATCAGGTCGGGCGCGTGTTCCTCGCCGGCGATGCCGCGCACGTGCATCCGCCGACCGGAGGGCAGGGCCTCAATACCAGCGTGCAGGACGCCTACAATCTGGGCTGGAAGCTCGCTGCCGTGCTGGCCGGCGCGCCACAAGCGCTGCTCGCGACCTACGAGGCCGAGCGGCGTCCCGTCGCCCAGCACGTGCTCGGCTTGTCGACGGGCTTGCTGAAGACAGCCCGCGAAGGCGGCCCGATACGTCGCGGTCGCGATACGCAGGAGCTCGACCTCGGCTACTTCGACTCGCCGATCGCGCGCGACCTGCGTGGACGCTCCGGCCGCATTCGCGCGGGGCAGCGCGCACCCGATGGCGTGTGCCGCGGCGCCGGCGGTCAGCCGTTGCGTCTGTTCGATCTGTTCCGCGGACCGCATTGGTCGTTGCTGGCCTACGACGTCGAGCGGGGCGCGCTCGGTCCTGCGCGCGCCGGGCTGGTCACCCATTCGGTCGGCGAGCGCGGCGACATCGTCGACGTGCATGGCCATGTGCGCGAGGGCTACGACCTGTCGCTTGGCGATTGCGTGCTCGTCCGGCCCGACGGCTATGTTGGCGCTTTCTTCAAGAAGGGCGACATAAATGCCATGGACGCCTATTACGCCAAGGTGGGCTTGAACGGCCGCTCGACCTTGTGATCGGCCAATGGCATAAGCCGGCGCTCAACCGACTCCGGATGCCTCGATGAACCCGTTCTGGAGCCAGACCGCGCGCGAGCTTTCGCCCTATGTGCCGGGCGAGCAGCCGCGCATCGCCGATCTGGTGAAGCTCAACACCAACGAAAGCCCGTTTGGCCCGTCGCCCCGCGCCGTCGAGGCGATGCAGGCCGCGGCCGGCTCTCTGCGGCTCTATCCCGATCCCGAGGCCACGGAGTTGCGCGCGGCGCTTGCTGCACATCACGGCGTGAAGCCCGAGCAGGTGTTCGTCGGCAACGGTTCGGACGAGGTGATCGCCCATGCGTTCGTGGCGCTGCTGAAGCAGGCCAAGCCGCTGCTGTTTCCCGATGTCACCTACAGCTTCTATCCGGTGTGGGCACAACTGTTCGGCGTTGCCTACGAGACCGTCCCGCTGGACGACGACCTGCGGCAGCGCGTCGAGGACTACCGGCGCGAGGCGGGGGCGATCGTATTCGCCAATCCCAACGCGCCGACCGGCATCGCCTTGCCGCGCGCGGAGATCGCCCGGCTGCTCGAAGAGCACCGCGACATCCCGGTGCTGGTCGACGAGGCCTACGTCGATTTCGGTGGCGAGAGCGCGGTGCCGTTGATCGCGCGTCATCCCAACCTGCTGGTCGTGCAGACCATGTCCAAGTCGCGCGCGCTGGCCGGCCTGCGCGTTGGCTATGCGCTGGGCGATGCGGGGCTGGTCGAGGCGCTGACCCGCGTGAAGGACAGCTTCAATTCATACCCGCTCGGCCGCATCGCCCAAGCGGGTGCGACCGCGTCGCTGCGCGACGATGCCTATTTCCGCGAGACCTGCGCCCGGGTCGTCGCCGGACGCGAGGCGATGGCGCGGGAGCTCGCGAAGCTGGGCTTCGTCGTCCTGCCGTCAGCCACGAACTTCGTCTTCGCGCGGCACCCGGCGCGGGGCGGGGCGGAGCTCGCCTCGGCGCTGCGGGATCGCGCGGTCCTGGTAAGGCACTTCAACAAACCGCGCACGGCGCCTTGGCTTCGCATCACGGTCGGGACCGCAGACGACACAACCCGGCTGGTGGCGGCGCTCGCCGACATCCTGAAGACCCGATAGAGGAGGCGTTGGCGCACCAGCGCCATCCGTGCCAGGCCTTATTTGCGATCGGCCCACACCGAGATGCGTCGGGTCAGGCTGAAGTCGCGATTGCTCTTGGCCGAGTGTCCGCTTGCCTCGAGACGAACAATGTGGCCGCCTTTGTGCTTGGGCGTGAAGGCGAAACGGCGGTCGCCGTTGCCGGTGGCCTCGCCGAACAACGGCGCCTGCTCGTACGGCAGGAGCAGTTCGCCGGGGCCGACCTGCATCTGCAGCGCCAGCATGCGTACATTGTCAGATTCCTCCTTAGACTCTTTCGACCGCGGCAACGCGTCGAGCCGGGAGCGGTGGTTCTTGACCGCTTGGTCGGGATCCATCGAGGGCGCCTCGAGGGTCGCCGATACGCTGACATTGGACACCGGCGATCCGTCGGCGTCGACCACCCGGGCGCTGAGCGCGACAGGGTTGCCGACCTGGGCCGACATCGGGGCCTCGACCTGGAGCTTGGCGGTCAATTGCGGGTCGAAGATGCCGCCGGAGGTGCCGAGCGTGCCGCTCGCAGAAGACCAGATCGCGGCCTTCCATATTCCGGACGCGGGATTCTGGACCTTGAAGACGACGAAGCCGTTGCCGACTGCAGTGGGCGTCGCCGAGGCCGGGCCGCCGGACGGGTCTTGCAGCGTCACGTTGACCTGGTTTCCCACAGGCATGCCGGACGTGTAGCTGACGGCCCAGTTGGTCCAGCTCACGCTGAAGGTCGCCTCGGACGTGCCCTGCGCGACGGTCCCGGGCAGCACCCAGAATGTGTTCTGATTGACGCTGCGTTTGTTGTTGGCGACCACGTTCGCGACGTTGGTCTGGCCGATGATCTCATTGTAGATGTCCGCGAGGTCGAATGGCGTGGGAGACAGGTGGAACGTGCCGCCCGTACCGGAGGCGATCTGCTGCAGGGTCTGCACTTGGCCGTTGTTGCCGAGGGCGATGGTATAGACGGGCACCGATGGCAGGTTCTTGGTCGGATCCGTTCCCATATTCCATTGGCCATCCGACAACATGACAATGGCCTTGGGCGTCGCGGCGCTGGTTAGCATGCCGGCGCTGGTCGCGAGACCGGCCGACATGTTCGTCATGTCGATGGTTCGCATCGCCATGATCGCAGCGGTGGCTGTGTTCTGGTCGTTTTGCGACGAGATCACGCCGACGGAACCTGACGACGATGGATAGGAAATCCATGCGTTGTTGCTGAAGCCGGTGACGCCCAGCGAATCGCCTGTCTGCATGATGTTGACGAAAGTGGCCGCGTCGGTCTGAGCCGGCTGGAAATAGCCGCGTTGCGACATGGAACCGGATGCATCCATACATACGACGACGCTAGCGTTGGTCATGATCTCCTCCAGCGGTCGGAAGATGACTGGTCGGATATCTCACGCGTAGACCAGGCTGGGTGCAGCCAGGGCAACGCGCGGCAGGGTTTGCTGCCATAAGCTCGCACCGTTGGTCGTACTAAAGGCCTGCAGCTTACCGTTCGTCGTCGTCAGGTAGAGCGACGTGCCGACGATCTGCGGCGGTCTGGCGGCCCCCAGCGACAGGCTGACGGCCCAAGTCTGCGAGATGCTACGGGGCGTGGCGCTGATGTTGACCTGATAGGCATAGAGATGACCGTTCACGGCGTTGCCAGCGAAGTAGATCTCGTTCCCATCGGCGGCGATGGCATCGATCTGCTCGCCGGCGAAGGTCTGGCTGAACTGCAGCGCGCCTGTGTTGTAGTCGAGGCCGACCAGGCGCCCGCCCTGGTTGCCGGCGATGACGCTGCCCAGCACCCAGACCGGAGTCGACCCGACGACGTTGCCAGTGTCGTAGTTCCAGTTCTCGGTGCCGGTGCGTGCCTGGACGGAATAGATTTTCCCGCTCTGCGTCGGCGCGAACACGGTGTTCGACGCCAGCAATGGCGGCGCCTTGCAGACATAGGGCGCGCTCCAGCCGACCGTGCGAGTGACGGTGTTGACGGCGTAGAGGCCTTTGTCGGTGGCGATGTAGATCCACTGGTTCATGGCCTGGTTGGAATAGGCGTTGACGCCCGTGCCGACCTGGCCCGATGGCACGACCTGGAGGAACCACAGTTGGACGCCGGTCGAGGCATTGAGCGCGTAGAGCTTGCCGTCCGCTGCGATCGTGTAGAGCACGTCGGGATCGCCCGGATAGATCGCCTTCACCAGGGACGGCGTGGCATTGACGGCGCCGCCCAAGGTCGTCTGCCAGGCCGGCCCGGCGGCGAGATTGTGGGCGTCGGCGAACTTGGCAGCCTTGAACGGCTGTTCATAGCCGCAATAGACGCTCACGCCGTCGACCAGAGGCTGGGCAGTGATCTGCCCAGATGTCATGGCGTAGCTTGAGGCCTTGGCGCCGGTCTGGGCATTCGAGGACACAAGGTTGCCGCCCATGTCGCCGGTGACGATCAGGTCGGCCTGGTGCTCGATGGTGAGGTCGATGGCGAAGATGCCGCGACCGTGCGAGGCGCAGCACAGCGTGTTACCCATCCACGCCAGCTGGTAGATGCGGCAGTTGGTGGGACCTTGGTTGTTCGGCGTCCAGTTTCGCCCGCCATCCTCGGAAGCGAAGATGCCGGTCTCGGTGCCGAGATAGAGCCATTGTGAATTCTGCGGATGGATCGTGACGCAATAGATCGGCGCCGGCGGCAGTGAGGCGCCGAGGTTCGACCAGGTGTTCCCGGCATCCGCCGAGGTCCAGATGTTGTTGCTCTGGAAACCGCCGAAGGTTGCGTAGAAGCGAGCGTCGTCGTTCTTGTCGATGGCGAGTGAGGTGCACATGCGGGTGGCGCCGATGCCGGAATCTGCGCGATCCCACGTTGGCGTCGGATTCGTCGCATTCTGGGATCGATAGATCTGCCCGTTGGAGTAGCCGACCAGGACGCGATCGCCGCGGTCGGGCGCAATGGCGATAGCTGACACCGTTGCTCCGGGAACCGGCGGCTTGATCGACGTCCAGCCCGGTCCCGTCGTTGACGTGTTTGGCGCCAACGGATTGTTGGTGCGCCACAGCGATTGACCACCGCCGAGCAGGCAGTTCGCATTGGTCGGGGTGAGCGCGAAGGGGGCGATGAACTGCGCGGTGTTGTTCTGCGCATCGGGAATGGAGTAGGGGGCGGGCTTCCACGCCCAGGCCGAGCCGTTCCAGTAGGTTCCGCAGATGTAGTCGGCACTCACCCCGGTGTCAGTGGAGCGACATATCTGGAGATAGACGTACTCGCCGTAGTAGTTGGTGGCGCTGGTCGCGTCGGAGGCAACGTAGCCGCCGTCGCCACCAAACCAGGTGTTCCAGGCGTTGGCGCCTTTGGCCGGCGTGTAGCGCATGGTCCCGTTGTCCTGCGCCCCGCCGACGATGCTCGAGATCGTGGTCGCTCCCCCGCTTGTCGTGAATTTTCCACTCAGGGAAAAGAACTGCGTGATGGGCAGCCTGGAGTTGAGGCTGATCCAGCCATTGGTGTGATCGGCGTTGGTGCCGACGGTGGTGACGTCGGTGGTCTTGTAGAGACCACCGTCATTGCCGAAGTAGACGGTCTGGTTGGACGTGCCGTTGTATCCCGGGTCAGACCGGATCACGTGGTGGTCGGCGTGCGCTGAGTCCGGCGCTTTGTACCAAAGGCTGATCTGGGAGATCGTGTCACCGCCGTCGGTGCTCTTGTACAAGTCGACGCCGCCGACGATGACGAAGTTCGAGTTCGTCGGATCGCCGGCCCAGATGATGTTGTCGTACCAGCCCTGCGTGCCAAGATAGTTCGTCGCGTTGTTCTTCTTGGTGAAGGACTGTCCGCCGTTGGTCGATTGCCAGATCTGCGACCCGGGGACGCCGCCCTGGTCGGTTTGCACCGAAGCATAGACGATGCTGGGGTCCTTTGCGGCGTAGCAGACCTGGATCCTGCCGATCGTCGGACCGCCGGTCGAGTAGGTCGACTGCGTCCAGGTCGAGCCTCCGTCGGTGCTGTAGCAGATGCCGCCGCCTCGCAGCATCGCGGCAATACATTTGGTGTTGTCGGTCGGATTGAACAGGATGTTGCCGACCTCGGCCGACTTGCGATTGCTCCACGTCGCGCCGCCGTCGGTCGAGCGGAAGATGCCATTCCTCGTGCCGGCGAGAATGACGGTGCCGTCGTTGTTGACGGCGATGCCGTTGACCCACAGGAAGTCGGTGTTGCCGGCGGTCGCCTTTGTGCTCGCGAGCTGCTGCCAGACCCAACCGTCGGTCGTCTTGAAGATGCCGTTGCCCTGGATTGCGTCGCCGTTGTAGTAGCCCTCGCCGGTGCCGGCGTAGATCGTCGTCGGACTGTTGGGCACCGAGGCCATCGAGCAGACCGCGAGATTGGCCATGAGATCGTCTGCCGGTTGCCAGTTCTGACCGCCGTCGGTGGTGATCCAGACGCCGCCGCCGACGCTGCCGATATAGATGTTCTGGGCATTGGTCGGATTGATCAGGATCGACCGGATGCGGCCGCCGATATTGCCGGGGCCGAGCGAGGTCCAGCCGGTATTGTTAGGCGCAAGGCCCGCCGTCGGCTCCAAAACCATCGGCGGTGTTGCCGGCGGCAGCGGACCGGCCGACATCCGGGCGACCCGCCCACGCAACGCGGATGTCGGCGTAGCGGTCCGCAGCTGGTGAAGCCGGTTGGCGGCTCGGGTGTAACCGTCCGGCGCGATCTCGTTGTTATCGCCACGATGGAAGCGCGCGACGAACTCGGCGCGTTGCTGGGGCAGGTCGCCAAAGCGGATGCGCGACAGTATCCGTCGCTGCAGTTGCTCGCTTTGCTGCCTGAACTGCGACGGACCAAGCCTGTATCGGACCGCGATGTCTTGCGCCTGTTCGTCGGACAGGCCGTAGTCCTGCGGGTTTTCTGCGCCAGATGTGTCGACCATGATGCCCTCCGCTGGAATGCGTTCGGGAATATTGGTCTGGACTTTCTATTGTAAGTGGAAATTGGGCGCAACCTGCAATTGTGTTACGGTGGCAGGGACATCCGGTTTGCGCTGATGATGGGTTCGAACCCGTAAGACCAAAGCAGATTGCCGCTATCCGTCGCTCGGGCGAGGAGGACTCTGCTTGTGGTCACCGTTGTGCCGCGGTTGATCACGTTTTCGTCAAGATAGAGAAGGCGCCGATCGAAGATCCGGAATGACTTGAGGCCCGCGCTGTAGGGCACGCGGCAGACCAGCTCTCCCGTTAGGACGCTATGGATGGTCCATGTCAGCGCACTACCTAAGCGGGTAACAACAGCTAGGTGTCGTCCGTCGAGCGATAACTCCGGCACCAGCTGCTCGGGCTCTTCTGCTTGGATGTCGACGACCGGAGGGGCGTTGGCGGTATCCCCTCGAACGATCGTCAGGCGCGCCCCAGTGCGGCGGAGAAACCGTGGGCCATCTGGCATCATCCATGGCGCGTTGTGCAGCTCGCCGGCCTGTCGATAGGCCATTCCGTCGGCGTGGCGGGCCAGATCCTCGCCGCGACGGGCGCGTTCGGCGCCATCAGCGAAGCCATCGTCATCGCGCTGACGCACGACGGCGAGGGTGCGGACATCGAAGTCGATGCGGCCGGCCGCCACTTGGCGGTTGATCTCGGCTTGCAACTCGGGCGGAGGAGGCGCGCCGCCGCCATAGCGCCGGCGGGCCCGCCAAAACAGGGCATAGACTTGGCCGTCACGGGCGAACCTGATGGCGAACTCGTCGTTTGCGTTGGGGTGTGGATCGGCCCACGCCGGCAACTCGACTTCGGGCGACCAGCCGATGGCGGGGCCTGACGGCGGCAGCGTTGCCTTGAACAGTCGCAGACGGTGAGGGGCAGGCTGGCTCTGCCATCCGAGCAGGCGCCCGTCATCGATCATCAAAGGGCTGCCAGTCGCAGCCAGCCGCCGCGCTCGCGCCCCGGACAGGAGGTCGATCAGATCGATGTCGAGGCGGTTCGCAACGGCGCCGAAGCGCCCATCAGGGTCGCTGACACCTAGCGGGATGAGCTCCGGATGGATCATGGCGGATTCATCCTTTTGACTGCCCTCCGACAGGGCCTTGAGCAGGGGATACTAAAGTGTCTATCATTGCAACCCGCGGATGTGCGATGGAGGACGCCATGTATTCGCTGATCCAGACCTTGGGCCTTCAGGCGGTAATGAAACGCGAGCTTGTGCCTTTCATTGTGGCCTTCGTGGTCGCGGAGCTTTTCTACAAGTTCCACAGCTTCTCATTGGAGTGTATCGCTTTCCTGGTTACATGGGCTGTCCTGAGCTACATCCAGAGCCTCGTGATCGGTCCCCGAGGCAATAGTGCGAACGACTGACGCTTGCCGGGCGATGCCGGCCGGCTGGTGACGGCGGTGACAGCAAGCCTGCGTGGCGCATAAACAGGCGGCCTTGGCGCCAGATATCGTGGGGTGCCGAGCGGGCGACCTGCTATATGCGCTGCTATTTGCGAATAAAGGCGTCGTATGGCGCGCAATTATTCAGGGCGTGTACTTCAGTTATTTGTTCTTGATTATTGTAATGACAAGGGTTATCTTGCGGACGGATGAACTCATGCTCTTCCAGACCGCGAGCCTCCGGGTCGCTCAAGCTCATGAGCGAGCCGGAGGCTCGCTGTCCACTAGAATATGACTCACTCGATCGTCCGCACCTTCACGTAACTCCCCGGCGCATCCTCGATCGCCGGCAGCCCGCCCGTGCCGGGCACGCGCGCCGGCACCTTGGCGCCGGACTTGGCCGACAGCCACTTGTCCCAGTCGTTCCACCACGAGCCGGGGAACTCCTGGGCGCCCGCCCGCCATTCCTCGAGGCTCGGCGGATTCTTCGCCGTCTCGTTCAGCCAGTGCTGGTACTTCTTGTTGCGCGGCGGATTGACCACGCCCGCGATGTGGCCCGAGCCCGCCAGCATGAAGCGCACCGGCCCGCTGAAGAGCTGCGTTGCCTTGTAGACCGACTTGGCGGGCGCAATGTGGTCTTCCTTGCCGGCCTGCAGGTAGACCGGGATGGTGATCTTGCGGAGGTCGATCGGCACGTTGTCGATGGTGAGCCCGCCCGGCTTCGCCAGCAGATTCTTCTGGTACATGTTGCGCAGGTAGTAGCTGTGCATGGCCGCCGGCATGCGCGTGGCGTCGGCGTTCCAGAACAAGAGGTCGAAGGGGAAGGGGTCCTTGCCCATCAGGTAGTTGTTCACCACGAACGACCAGATGAGGTCGTTGGCGCGCAGCATGTTGAAGGTGGTCGCCATCTCGGCACCCTCGAGATAGCCCTTCTTGCTCATCAGCTGCTCGACGCTGGCCAGCTGATCCTCGTCGATGAACACGCCGAGCTCGCCCGGCTCGGTGAAGTCGACCTGGGCGGTAAAGAAGGTGCAGGCCGCGATCCGGTCATCGCCGCGCGCCGCCATGTAGGCGAGCGTCGTCGCCATCAGCGTGCCGCCGATGCAGTAGCCGATCGCCGACACCTTCTTCTCGCCGGTCGCCTGCTCGATGGCGTCCAGCGCCGCCAGCGGCCCGAGCTTCATGTAGTCCTCGAACACCAGCTGGGTCAGCTGCTCGTCGGGATTGACCCACGAGATCACGAACACCGTGTAGCCCTGCTCGGTCGCCCACTTGATGAACGAGTTCTCGGGCTTGAGGTCGAGGATGTAGAATTTGTTGATCCACGGCGGCACGATCAGCAGCGGCATCTGCCAGACCTGCTCGGTGGCCGGCGCGTACTGCAGGAGCTGCATCACCTTGTTCTGGTAGACGACCTTGCCCGGCGAGGTCGCGACATTGCCGCCGACCTTGAAGGCCTTCATGTCGGTCTGGCGGATGGCGAGGTTGCCCTTGCCGCGCTCGAGATCGGTCAGGAGGTTCTGCAGGCCCTTGACCAGGTTCTCGCCCTTGCTCTCGACCGTGGCCTTCACGACCTGGGGATTGGTAAGCGCGAAGTTGGAAGGCGACATGGCGTCGATGAACTGGCGCGTATAGAAGTCGACCTTCTTCGCCGTCTTGTCGTCGACCCCTTCGACCTGCTTCACGGTGTCCTGCAGCCAGCGCGCGGTGAGCAGGTACGACTGCTTGAGATAGTCGAAGACCACCTCATCCTTCCACGCCGGATCGGCGAAGCGCTTGTCGCCCTTGGCCGGCTCGGCCAGGGGCTCGACCTGCTGGCCCATCATGCGCTGGGCGGTGACCTGCCACAGCTTCATGTATTGCTGCCACAGCTCCATCTGCGCCTGCAGCAGCCGGTTGGGGTCGGCCAGCATCTTGGCGGTGAAGTCCATGAAGGTCTGGGTGAGGCGCAGCGGATCGGCCGGTTGCGGGCCGTCGGCCTTGTAGCGCTCGCTGAACTCCTGCAGGAGCTTCTGGCTGCGCTCGGCGATGTCCTTGAAGGCGTCCTTCATCCGCTCGGCCTCGGCGGTGGAGAGCCTGGCGGCGCCCGGTGGGGTCGACGACTCCGACATGCGTTTCCCCTTCTCGATCATTGGCTTTGGGCCGTTTCTTGCGATAGCTTCGGCGGCCCGGTACCATACCTAGTATCGTCTGGCTCCAGGCCGCCGCTTTCCACCTTATTAGGTAGGCTGCGACAACAGACGGGTCAATTTTACTCTCGGCCTCCGCTACAGATCGTGGGCGGCCGGGTTCGCCTTAAGGAAGTGTGGATGTCAGAGGACAGGGACGTGACGGGCAGGGGCCGATGGCTTGGCTTGCTTGGCGTGTCTACGCTCACCCTGCTGTCGGGCTGCGGCTGGTTCAGCGACAGCCCACCGGCGGGCACCACCAAGCTTCGCCCCGGCGCCGACCGCGGCGTAACGGCGAGCGGTGCGCTGCCAACGGGCAATCCGAATCGGCAATACGAGCCGGGCGTCGCGGCAGTCGACGAAACGCGCGGACAGACGCCGCAGATCGGCTCCCTCGTCAAAGGCACGGGCGGCCAGAAGGCGGCGCGCGAGAAGGCCGAGAAGGAGGCCGCCGAGCGTGACGCCAAGGCACGCGAGGACCGCCAGGCGCGCGACGCCGCCGAGAAGGAGGCCAAGTCCAAGGAGCCCAAGCCGGAAATTCAGCCGACCACCGGAGGGCTGCCGGGACGGCCGTCGTCGGCGCAGATGGGCAATCCCGAGAGACTGAATGAAGGCGCACCGCCTGCGCCCGAACCGACGCCTGCCGAGCGCCCCGCTGCGCCACCGCCGGCCACGCCCACGCCTGCAGCACCGATCAACGCCGCACCTCCGCCACCGCCACCAGCGCAGCAGTCGCAAAGAGCGGCACCGCCGCCGCCACCTGAGCCGCCGCAGCAGCAGGCCATGGTGCAGCCCGCAGTCGTGCAGGCCACGGCGACCAGGCCGCGTGATCCCAACAAGGCGTTCGTGCCGCCGCCGGGCTGGCAGCCGCAAGGCGCCACCGAGCCGGTCACGGCCACACCGGCAGTCGCGACGGCGAGCGCCGCGCCTGCAGTGACGACGGCCGCCATGACCAGCGCGCCACCTCCGGCGCCAGTGGCGTCACCCGCTCCGCCACCACCACCGCCTCCGGCTCCGCCGTCGCCACCAGTCGTCGCACCAGCCCCTGAGCCCGTGCCGGCACCTCGGCCCGTTGCGGCCGCACCGACGCGGTCTGCCGATCCCAACAAGGCGTTCGTCCCGCCGCCGGGTTGGACTCCGCCCGGCCAGGCAGAACCCGTTGTCGCCGCGGCGAGCGCACCGCCGGCACCTGTTCCAGCACCTGCTCCACCACCGGCGCCTGCGCCGGCGCCCGCGCCAAACTCCTCCGCCGTGAACCCCCCACCGCCGCCTGAGCCCGCTCCGGCGCCGGTTGCTGTCGCACCGGGGCGGCGCGGCGATCCCAACAAGGCTTTCGTGCCACCGCCAGGCTGGGCGCCGCCGGGCCAAAGCGCCGCCACGGTTGCTCCGGCTAATGTGGCGCCGGCTCCTGCGTCTACGCCGCCACCGGCCCCAACGATGACGGCCGCCGCCGCGCCGCCACCGCCGCCAACACCGGCTGCGGTGGCCGTGGCGCCGCCACCGCCGCAGGCGCAACGTGTCGACCCCAACAAGGCGTTCGTGCCGCCGGCAAACTGGGCGCCGCCGGCACCGGCCGCGCCGGCCACCCAGATGGCCGCTGCTGCGCCGCCGCCTCCTGGGGCCGCACCGCAGGCGTCGCTGTCCGTCGTGATTCCGGCAAACAGGGGCCGGCAGCTCGCGATCATCCAGTTCGATCGCGGCTCCGCCGAACTCGACGCCAACGACAATGCCGTGCTGACGAAGGTGGCGGCGATCGTGAAGGGCAACGCCGCCACGATCCGCATCGTCGGCCATGCCGCCGTGGACGCCTTTTCGTCATCGCCCGCCGAGCTCGCGAACGACAACTACGACATCTCGCGTCGTCGTGCGCTCATCGTGGCCGATCAGCTGATCCGGCTCGGCGTGCCGCGCGATCGCATCATCGCCGAGGCCGCATCCGATTCCGAACCCGCGTGGGAGACCACGTCAGAGCGCGGCCAGACCGCCAACCGGCGCGTCGAGATCTTCCTGGATTTCTAGCGCCAAGGAATAAAGCAATGGACGATTCCGAATTCCACCGGCTGAAGCGCCTGCCGCCCTACGTGTTCGCGGAAGTGAACGCCATGAAGGCGCGGGCCCGTGGCGCCGGCCAGGACGTCATCGACCTCGGCATGGGCAATCCCGATCTGCCGACCGCGCCGCATATCGTCGCCAAGCTCGCCGAGGCCGCCGGCAATCCGCGCGCCCACGGCTACTCCGCCTCGCGTGGCATTCCAGGCCTGCGCAAGGCGCAGGCGGCCTACTATCAGCGCCGCTTCAATGTCGAGCTCGATCCCGAGAGCGAGATCATCGTCACGTTGGGCTCGAAGGAGGGCCTCGCCAACCTCGCGCAGGCCATCACCTCGCCGGGCGACATCGTGCTGGTGCCCAACCCCAGCTACCCCATCCATCCCTACGGGTTCATCATCGCCGGCGGCTCGGTGCGCCATATCCCGGTGCCGGGCAGCACCTCGCTCGACGAGTTCCTGCCGGCGCTGGAGCGCGCGGTGCGCCACACGGTGCCCAAGCCGATCGCCCTGGTGCTGAACTATCCGTCGAACCCGACGGCGCAGGTCGTCGATCTCGATTTCTATGCCGCGATCGTCGATTTCTGCAAACGCCAGGGCATCTGGATCCTGTCGGACCTCGCCTATGCCGAGATCTATTTCGACGGCGTGCCGCCGCCGTCGGTGCTGCAGGTGCCGGGCGCGCGCGACATCGCCGTCGAGTTCACCTCGATGAGCAAGACCTACTCGATGGCGGGCTGGCGCATCGGTTTTGCCGCCGGCAATAAGACGCTGATCCACGCACTGACCCGCATCAAGTCGTACCTCGACTATGGCGCCTTCACGCCGATCCAGGTGGCGGCGACCGCGGCGCTCAACGGGCCGCAGGACTGCATCGTCGAGGCGCGCAACACTTACAAGGAGCGGCGCGACGTCCTGATCGAGGGCCTGGCGTCCGCCGGCTGGCAGTTGCCGTCGCCGTCGGCCAGCATGTTTGCCTGGGCGCCGTTGCCGAAGGACTTCGCCGAGCTGGGCTCGCTTGCCTTCTCCAAGCTCCTGCTGACCCAGGCCAATGTCGCGGTCTCGCCCGGCATCGGCTTCGGCGAGCATGGCGACGCCCATGTCCGCATCGCCCTGGTCGAGAACAAGCATCGCATCCGACAGGCGATCCGTAACATCCGCCAAGTGATGGCCGATCCCGGTCGCGCCATCGATCTCTACCTGCGCGGGGTGGGGGACAACATCACGCCATTGAAGGCTCGCGCCTGAGCGAAACCTGTCGTATCAGGCGCGCCATGAAATCTCCTCTCAGAATAGGCATCGCCGGCCTCGGCACGGTCGGGGCGGGCGTCGTCAAGCTTCTCGCCGAACATGGCCGGCTGCTGTCGCTGCGCGGCGGCCGCCCGCTCAGGCTCGTGGCGGTCAGCGCCCGCAGCAAGGCCAAGAAGCGCGACATCGACGTCTCTGGCGTCCGCTGGGAACGCGATCCGATGGCGCTGGCGGCCGCGCCGGATATCGACGTCGTCGTCGAGCTGATCGGCGGCTCGAGTGGCGTGGCGCGCCGGCTGGTGCAGGCGGCGCTGCGCTCGGGCAAGCACGTCGTCACCGCCAACAAGGCGCTGCTCGCCATGCACGGCACCGAGATCGCAGCCCTCGCCGAGAAGAAGGGCCGCATCCTGTCGTTCGAGGCGGCCGTCGCGGGCGGCATCCCGATCATCAAGGCGCTGCGCGAGGGGCTGGTCGGCAATCGCGTGCGCCGCCTCTACGGCATCCTCAACGGCACCTGCAACTACATCCTGACCACCATGCGCGAGACCGGCCGCGACTTCGACGTCGTGCTGGCCGAGGCGCAGGCGGCGGGCTATGCCGAGGCCGATCCCAGCTTCGACGTCGATGGCATAGACGCGGCGCACAAGCTCGCTGTGCTGACCGGGGCGGCGTTCGGCGCCAGGGTCAATTTCGAGGGCGTGCATGTCGAGGGCATCCGCCACGTGACCTCGATGGACATCAAATTCGCCGAGGAGCTGGGCTTCCGCATCAAGCTCCTGGGCCTGGCGCGCGAGACACGCTACGGCATCGAGCAGCGCGTGCATCCCTGCATGGTCTCGCTGGAGGCGCCGATCGCCCACATCGAGGGCGTGTTCAATGCCGTCGTCGTCGAGGGCGACTTCGTCGGCACGACCATGTTCCAGGGCCGTGGCGCGGGGCAGGGACCGACGGCGTCGGCCGTGGTCGCTGACCTTGTCGACGTGGCGCGCGGGCGCGAGATGCCGGCCTTCGTGGTGCCGGCCGATCGGCTGTCGGCCAAGAAGGCCTCGCCGATGGACCGCCACCAGGGCGCCTACTACATGCGCCTGATGGTGCAGGACCGGCCGGGCGTGATCGCCGCCGTATCGGGCGCGCTGGCCAAGGAGCGCATCTCGCTCGAAGCCATGCTGCAGCGCGGCCGCTCGGATGGCGTGGTGCCGGTCGTGCTGACCACCCATGTGACGGAAGAGGCGGCGATGCGGCGTGCGCTCGCGCGCATTGCCAAGCTGGGGGCGGTGGCCGAGGAGCCCTGCCTGATCAGGATCGAGCAGTTCTAGCAAGACGGCGCTGACTGAGACGCCGACGGAGGAGACGATGGCCAACGACGCGAAACTGGACCGCAATCTGGCGCTGGAGGTGGTGCGGGTGACCGAGGCGGCCGCGCTCGCCGCCTCCAAGCTGATGGGCCGCGGCGACGAGAAGAAGGCCGACCAGGCCGCCGTCGACGCCATGCGCACGACGCTGAACTCGCTCGCCATCGACGGCACCGTCGTGATCGGCGAGGGCGAGCGCGACGAGGCGCCGATGCTCTATATCGGCGAGAAGGTGGGCCTGAGCCAGCCCGGCGCGCCCAAGATCGACATCGCGCTCGATCCGCTCGAAGGCACGACCATCACCGCCAAGGGCCTGCCCAATGCGCTCGCCGTCATCGCCATGGCCGAGCACGGCGGCTTCCTCAATGCGCCCGACGTCTACATGGACAAGATCGCCGTCGGCGGCGGCCTGCCCGAGGGCGTCGTCGATCTCGACAAGACGCCGGCGCAGAACCTGAAGGACCTCGCCAAGGCGAAGAAAGTCACGGTCGACGATCTCGTCGTCTGCATCCTCGACCGGCCGCGCCACGCCGAGCTGATCGCCAAGGTGCGCGAGGCCGGCGCCCGCATCATGCTGATCGGCGATGGCGACGTGTCGGGCGTGATCGCGACCTCGACCGGCGATTCCGGCATCGACATCTACATGGGCTCGGGCGGTGCGCCGGAAGGCGTGCTGGCGGCGGCGGCGCTGCGCGCCATCGGCGGCCAGATCCAGGGCCGGCTCCTGTTCCGCAACGACGACGAGAAGGCGCGGGCCCGCAAGTGGGGCATCACCGATCTCAATCGCAAGTACTCGATGCTGGACATGGCCAAGGGCGACGTGATGTTCGCCGCCACCGGCGTCACCTCGGGCTCGATGCTGAAGGGCGTGCGGCGCTTCGGCAACGGGGCGGAGACGCATTCCATCGTCATGCGCTCCAAGACCGGCACGGTACGCTGGGTGTCGGCGCATCACAATTTCACGATCAAGACTGGCCTGCCGAGCTGGGCTTGATCATCATGACGGGATGCGGGCCCGGTTCACCGCCTGTGTCCTGATCCTCCTTGGCGCTGCGGCGTCCGCCGCGGCGGCCGAGGATGGTTGCGATCGCTTCGCCTGGCAGGTCGACCGCGAGCTGGAGCTCTTCGGCGAAGGCTTCTTCGCCGACGTTGAAAGCGAGACGGCGCTGCCCAAGGACGGCGCCTTCTCGATGCTGCTGCAGCCCATCGCCGCAGTGATCTACACCGTGCCGCCGGCCCGCGGGCGCGACGATGGCTATGGCGGCGTCGTCACTCTGGAATGGATTGCCGCCGGCCGCTACCAGATCACTCTGTCGGGCGATGCCTGGGTCGACGCCGCGCAGAACGACAAGCGGCTGCCCGTCCTCGCCGCGACCAGCCGCCAGGACTGCCCCGGCATCCGGCAGAGCCTCCAGTTCGAGATACAGAGCGTGCCGCTCACCCTGCAGTTCGGCGGCGCCCTGGTGCGCCGGCTGAACGTCTCGGTGCTGCGGGCGCGGGGTGGCTATCCTTAGCTCGCTATGAGCGTAGCGTCCGGAACGTCACCGAGTAACGCAGGCTGTCGACGGGCGGGATGCTGTGTTCCCAGTCCTGGCGCACTGCTCCGCGCAGCACGTAAGCCGAGCGCGGCTGCACGTCGAGGGCGCGACGCTCCCAGCCATCTGCCTGCCGCCGCCGGAAGCGCAGGCGGCAGGACGACAGGAAGGAGAGGGCGACGACCTCGCCGAACATCGGCTTGTCGCGATGCCAGCCGATCGCGGCACCCGCGTCGTATTCCGTGACCAGGGCCTGCTTCAGGCTCTCGACCGGCAGTCCGGCGATGTCGGCGGCGCGCTCTCGCAGCGGCAGCAACAGGTCGGGCAAGGGGTTGGCCTCCCGCAGGCGCTGCTTGCCGTAGTCGTAGCGCCAGCCGAACGACGCGACGCGACGCCGGCCCAGGAAGCCATGGAACTCGAAGGGCGCGAACGGCAACAGCTTGAACTGCCGGGCGTAGTGTCGTTCCTCTTCGACGCTGATGGCATCTTCGCGATAGCGGAAGCCCTGCGGCTGGTCGCCGAACAGGTCGGGCTGCCGCTGCGAGCGGTCAGCCCTGGCGGAGCTTGCGGGCATGCTCGGCCAACCGGCTGGTCCACCGCCGCTGCTTGCCGATCGCGGGCAGCCCCACTGAGCCGCACTGCTCGCAGCGGAAACGGGCCCCGGCGATGCGGCGGTTGCGCAGGCGCGGCGCGCTGCCGTCGATGGTCCTGCTGTGCCCGCAATTGGGGCAGCTGACCTCGATGGCAAGCTCGTCCCGGGCGAGGTCGCCGAAGGTCGTGCGGGAAGTGGCTAGGGCCATGCACCACAAATGGGTAGGGCCGTCGCCTCCTGCAACTCGTGTGATCAGTCGTGAGAAGGCGGTGGCCGAACTAAGAGCCGTTAGGCTTTTCGCGCTTGCTGAACAGGCGGCTGAGGTCCTCGGCGGCGGTGTCGGTTTGCCACTTCACGGGCCGCGACAGGCCGGCGTAGCGCTGCAGCCCGAGCTCCGTCAGCCGCAGGACACCGTCGGCTTCCTCGATCAGCGCCAGGCTCTCCAGCCGCTGCACGTGCTGCAATGGCAGGCGATCGCGCGCCCCGAACCCTAGCGCCACGCGTCGCAGCGTGATCTCTTCGTTCGGGCTGAGGGGAGCGAGAATGCCACGCATGGTTGGACCTGCCGCAAGAAACGTCCGGCCCGGGACGGCCCCCGACCGGCCGACAGGCAGGCAACGCGCCGGGGCTGGCGGCGTTCCGCCGCCGGTTTCACGCCGGCAGGCGCTCCTGGCTCTCCAGCCAATTGCGCGCCTGGCGGGGGCTGGCGAATACCTTGATCGGCCGCTTGGCCGACGCGAGCGCTCCCAGCAGCCGGGCGAACACCACGGTCTGGGCGTCGGTGGCCACGAGCGCGAGCGCGCCCATGGCGCCCTGCGAATGGTAGGAGCGGATCCTGACGCAGACCGCCAGTAGCTCGTCGATGCTCATGACTGGCGTCGCCGCCCGGCCATCGAACAGTTTGCGGTAGGTGAGGGCACCGGAGCCAGCCAGCGCCTCGAGCAGGGCGACGGCATGACCGAAATTGACTTCGCCCTCGCCGATGGCGGTGAAAAGGCGCTGCTTGGAATCGATGGTCCAGTAGAGGGGCATTCTGCTTCTTGAAGCATCTCGTGGACGCCGCTGTCCACAGCCGGTCTGGGCTAAGCTATCGCATGTCCTCCGAATCACGCTCGGTGCGTGCAGCCTTTCTCGGCATCGAGCGGTCGCTGACCGGCCGCCGCTGGGCGGCGCGCCTCGCCGACGAACGCACGGCGCTGGCCATGGCGCAGCGCCACGGCCTGCCTGACGCGATCTGCCGCCTGCTGGCGGCGCGCGAGGTGGATCTCGAAGGCGTGCCCGACTTCCTCGAGCCGACGCTGCGCAAGTTCCTGCCCGATCCTTCGCATCTCAAGGACATGGACACCGCCGTGATGCGACTGGTGCATGCGGTGCAGAACGCGGAGAAGATCGTCGTGTTCGGCGACTACGACGTCGACGGCGCGACTTCGGCCGCCTTGCTGCTGCGCTTCTTCCGCGCCGTCGGCGGCAACGTCGCCGTCTACATTCCCGACCGGCGCAAGGAAGGCTACGGGCCCAATGCGCCGGCGCTGCTTCGCCTGAAGGAGCAGGGCGCGGCCGTTGTCGTGACGGTCGATTGCGGCGTCACCGCCTTCGAGCCGCTGGCGGAGGCGCGGCGCGTCGGTCTCGACATGATCGTGATCGACCATCACATCGCGGAGATGGCGCTGCCCGAGGCGGTCGCCGTCGTCGATCCCAATCGCATCGACGACGAGAGCCCGCACAAGCAGATGGCGGCCGTCGGCGTCGCCTTCCTGCTCGCCGTCGGCGTCAATCGCGCCTTGCGCAACGCCGGCTGGTACAACGATTCGCGGCCCGAGCCCGATCTTCGCCAGTGGCTCGACCTCGTGGCGCTGGGGACGGTGTGCGATGTCGTGCCGCTCACCGGCGTCAATCGCGCGCTGGTGCGCCAGGGACTGCGGGTGATCGCCGAGCGACGCAACATCGGTCTGGCGGCGTTGGCCGACATCGCCCGCCTGCGCGAGCCGCCGGGCGCCTACCATCTCGGCTTCATGCTGGGGCCTCGCGTCAACGCCGGCGGCCGCGTCGGGCAAGCCGATCTCGGCGCCCGTCTGCTGTCGAGCGACGATCCGCAAGAGGTCGGCGCGCTGGCGTTGCGGCTCGACGAGTTCAACGCCGAGCGCCGCGCCATCGAGCGCGAGGTGCTCGACCAGGCGATCGCCCGCATCGAGGGACTCTACGGTCCCGACCGCAAGGGATTGCCGTCGGCGCTGGTGGTCGAGAGCGAGGGCTGGCACATCGGCGTGATCGGCATCGTCGCCAGTCGTCTCGTCGAGCGCTACGGCCGGCCCGCCTTCGTGATCGGCATGGACGGCGAGCTGGGCAAGGGATCGGGACGCTCGGTGAAGGGCATCGACCTCGGCGCTGCGGTCATCGCCGCCCGCCAAGCGGGCTTGCTGGTGAATGGCGGCGGCCACGCCATGGCGGCCGGCCTGACGGTGTCCAAAGGCGCAGTTCCCGAGCTTGCGGCGTTTCTCGATCAGCGCATCGCGCCCCAGCTCGGCGCCGCGCCCGCGCTGCGCGAGCTCGGCATCGATGCGGCCCTGGCGCCGGCGGCGGCGACCCAGGAGCTGGTCGACATGATCGAACGGGCAGGACCGTTCGGCGCCGGCAACGCGCTGCCTCGCTTTGCCCTCACCTCGGTGCGGGTCGGTCATTCCCAGCCGGTGGGCGAGGGCCATGTCCGCTGCTCGCTGGTCGGCGCCGAGCGCGGCCGCGTCGAGGCGATCGCCTTCCGCGCCGGCCAGACGGCTCTGGGTGCGGCACTGCTCGATCCGGCACGGCCCGTGCTGCATATCGCGGGCGCCCTGCGGATCGACCGCTATGGTGGCCGCGACAGTGTGCGCCTGCAGATCGACGACGCCGCCGCGGCAGCGGGCTCGGTGCTGACTTGATTTGACGGCCCCAAGCCGCTACTAGCAGCGCCTCTTTGCCGCCTCGTCCCCATCGTCTAGAGGCCTAGGACACCAGCCTTTCACGTTGGTAACACGGGTTCGAATCCCGTTGGGGACGCCATGGCTATCGATGGGTAGCCCTCAGTGCGTGGGCAGCGGCGATTGCGCCACCTCGGGTGCCTTTCCGTCCGCGCAGCGCCGCACGGTGGCAACGGCTGCGCCGCCGCGTCCCGTCTGAAGATCGACGATGGCCGAGCTGTCGAAGACCGGGGCCTGGCCGCGTGACTCCTGCGCAAGACCGAACCGCAGCTCAAGCTTTTTGCCCCTCTGAAGAGCGTCGATCAGCCGCTTGGAGAGCATGGGCACCGGGCCGTCGGCGGAGTCCGCGACCAGGACCGAGTTGTCGGCGAAGAAGAGCTCGGCCGGATGGCGCACGCCATCGATGGCGATCTCGACGATGGGATCGTCTCTCAGGGCGACCTTGCCTCGCGGCGAGAGAGGGCCGGCATCCGTCAGGAAAAGGCGCAGCTGCAGGCCGCGCCGGTCCGCACCCTGCTCGCAGGACAGCACGACGGTGTCGATGTTGAGGTCGGTGGTGGTCGGCTCGGCGAAGGCATAGCTCGGCGCATCGACGTCTTTTTCCAGCTCCCAGCCGGTCCCCGCAAAGGCCTGGTCCGTCAACAGAAGGAGTGCGAGAGGAGCCGCCAGCAGCCGAATCATGGAATGCACCCGCCAGGCAAGAGAGAAGCAAACGCTCCAGGTGACTGGAAGTTGCTTTACCGCACGCCGGTATCTTCGCCGTATCGCGGCGCACCTGAATTGTGTCGTCCGTGTTGCGTATTCAGAGGGTTGGGCTGCCGGCATTGCGCCTAGGCGGGCCCAACAGCAGTTCCTTCATCTTGCCGGGACCGAGCTCGCGGCTTACGCGCCTGAAGCCGAAGTAGGGGATGAGCGAGATAAAGAGGATCAGGGCCACGCAGGCGAGGCCAACGAAGCCTCCGCCGCCGATCATGGGCACGCTGGCCGCAATCGCCTTCCCGGCGATCAGCCCGACCGCGATTTCCTCGAGCACGTGGAAGACAATGAACAGGACCGCCAGGATGAAGGCCTCGGTGAGGATCGGGTAGATCAGCGGTCGAGGCTGCAGCCTTGCGCCAAGGTTCAGGTCCTCGGCGACCAGCATGACCTTGGCGAGGATCAGGGCATTGATCAGGGCGAAGCCATGCGGGGCGAAATCGATTCCGTGCTGCCGAAGGGTCACCTTCTCGTTCAGCACGAACAGTCCCAGCAGCGCCCAGAGATAGAGGAACATCCAGAGGAAACGCGTCGCCTCGTGGACGATGACCTCCTTCGCCTTGTTCGCCCGACGGTGAGCGGCGGCAGGGTCCATGATGTCACCTCGTCGTTATTTGGCGAACTCGATGCCGAGTGCGGGGAACGCCCGCAGCATGCGCGCCACGGCCTCGTTCTGCACCTTGCCGGGACTGCCGGGTTGGGCGACGAACTTGAAACGCACGACCAGGGCGTTGTCGGCGACCTCGGCGATGCCCTGCATCTTGAGCGGCTCGAGCAGCATCTCCTTCATCTCGGGCACCTCCATGATGTCGGCGCTGACCTTCTTCGTCGCCTCGCGCAACTTGTCGAGGTCGGTGTCACGGGCGAAGCGAAGGCTGAAGTCGGCGGCCGCCCAGTCGCGGCTGAAGTTGGTGACGTGGCCGAGCTCGCCGAAAGGAATGGTGTGGATCTGGCCGTTCTGGTTGCGCAGGCGGACCGAGCGCAAGGTGAAGCTTTCGACCGTGCCCTTGGCTTTCTCGCAATCGATGTACTCGCCGACGCGGAAGGCGTCGTCGGTGAGGTAGAAGATCCCGGAGACGATGTCCTTGACCAGGGCCTGGCTGCCGAACGACAGGGCGAGGCCCAGGACCGAGGCGCCGGCCAGCAGGGGCGTCACGTTGACCCCGATATTCTCGAGCGCGATCAAGACCGCCACGATCGTCAGCACGATGGCCACCGTGACCCGCAGCAGGGGGATCAGCGTGCCGAGCCGCGTTGCCGTCGATGGCGATTGGCCCGCGAGCTGCCGTCGCAGGTACGAATCAGTGGCGTACTTGAACATCTCCCAGAGCACGAAGGCGATGAACAAGGTGATGCCGGCGGTCCGGGCCTCGCGCGTCACGCGGTTCCAGGCGCTGGCATCGACCAGGCCCAGCACGTTCACCACCCAGCTCTCGCCGATCATGACGATGACGGCGATCAGGACGGCGACGCGGACGCAGCGCGCGATCACGTCGGCGATGGTGGGCACGGTGTTGGCCGGCGTGAAGCCGGCCAACTGCGAGTCGAGGCGGCGCACGAAGGCCTGCATGAGGGTCTCGAACAACAGCAGGCCGGTGACGAGGTTGATCGTGAGCAACAGGGCCGCCGGCACATCGCGACGGCCGGTGACGGCGCCATAGATCTGCGTCGCGTCCAGCGCGACGATGAAGGAAACCGAGAGGCCAATCCAGTGGCGGCCGATGAAGCCCGCGAAGCGTGCGGCTTGCCCCAATCCGCCAAGCCATTGCTGGGCCGCCTTCTTTGCGCCGACGACCAGCCAGAGCAGCACTACGAGGGCAAGAGGGCTGGTGAGGAGGCGCGTGGCCGAAACGGCGCTGTCGGGCGCGCCGGTGGTGATCAGGACCAACGCGACCAAGCGAAAGAAGATGATCACGGCCAGAACGCTGAGCACATGGCGATAGAGATGGCCCGCTTCCCTGTCATCGACCTGGCAAAGCCGGGCAGTTGGAAATTGGGGCCGCAGGATCAGCCGGAGCACGAGAGCGTAGACGCGCCAGATCAACAGCGCCTCCAGCCCCGTGAATGCCAAGCGTTGATGCAGGGTCGCTGACGGGAACACCGCGCGGAGCATCAATTCGCCGGCGAGCCACAGCCCGAGAACCGGCAGGGCATCCAGCAGCGCGAGGGCGCCAAGATAGGCCAAGGAACGCATGCCGTATTCAGGACCGGCGTTTAGGGCAAGTCGGGCCTTGAAGCGGCTGAGGAGGCGCCGCAGGAGCGCCTCCACGGCGAAGGCGGCAATCAGCGTCGCGCTGAGGAGCGAGACGAAGCCGGCAGCGCTGCGCCCTCCCGTCGGCCTCTCGTCCAGCGTCCGAGGCAGGTCGGCGACGGCGCGGATCATCAGCGGGGTGCCGGAGAGGGCGGACGACAGTTGTTGCCAGAACACACTCAGCACGCTGGGCTGATCGTCCGCGGCAGAAGGAGGACTCGCGCTCGCGGGCGCGTCCGGCGCGCTCTTGGGCGCCGCGCCTTGCGCCTTGAGCTCGTCGGCGACCGCCTTCTTCACGGCCTCGACCAGCGCGTTGAACTGGTCCGGCGGGAGAGGCTGCGGTTGCGGCGCCGTTGGCTGGGCCAAGGCGCCAGCGGTCAACCCAATCCAAAGCGCCAGCGCCAGAGTGGCGGCGCATAACCTGGCCACATGTTCCCCCATTTTGCTCTTCCGGTGGAGTTTACGCGCGCCAAGGTCCACTCGCCGCTGCAATTTGTTCCTGGAAAAGCCGCACCTCTTGCCGGCTCGCGCGCCATTCGCCAAGGTCTGGCAACAAGACAGGAGCGGGGAAGCGATGCAGGCACGAGACGTGATGTCGACCGATGTGGCGACCGTCGAGGGGCAGGCCACACTGCTGGATGCCGTGAAGGTCCTGATCAATGCCGGGGCGACCGCCTTGCCGGTCGTCGAGTCCGACGGCGTGCTGATCGGCATGCTGAGCGAGTTCGATGTCATCCTGCGCGTCCTCGAGGGCGAGGGCGTGTTCGATCTGCAGACAGCCCCATCCAGTGCCAATGCACGCACCCTGGGCCTTCCGGTGAAGAGCCTGATGACGAGCCCCGCGATCTCGGTCGACGAGGATACCGGTCTCAAGGCCATCGCCGACCTGATGGTGAAGCATCGCCTGCGCTGCGTGCCGGTCGTGCGCAATCGCACCGTCGTCGGGCTGGTGAGCCGCGTCGACCTCGTGAAGGCCCTGCTGTCGCGGTCGGACGCCGCACCACCGGCGGCGGCCAAGAAAGTCGATGACGACCAGCTGCGAACCGACGTCATCGCGGCCATCCGTCGCCTCGGCCTGCCGCTCAGCGGCGGGTTCGACGTCGTAGCCCGACACGGCATCGTCCACCTTTGGGGGCAGGTGCAGGGCGAAGAAGACCATCGCCGCTATCAGGCAGCGGCAGCGAAGATCGACGGGGTGACGGACGTGGCCAGCCACATGCAGGTTCGCGCCTTGCGCGGCTTGACAGGTGTGCGGCGCTGACATGAAGACAATGGTGGCCTTCACCAGCTTGGCCGCCGCATTGTGCCTGACCGCCTGCCAGGAAAAGGCCACCGTCGATCGCTCCCGGGTCGAGATGGTGACAATAGAGGGCCGGAGGTTCGAGGTGCGCATTGTCCCGACCGGTGTGCCGGACGAGTACCGCATGCTTGTGGTGCGGGCGACCCTGGTGGTCAATCCGGATTCCGAGCGCGAGTACCAGCGCAACTGGAACGTCGCGCGTCAGTTCATGGACCGGACGTGCGGAGGCCAGCCGTACAAGACCCTGGACGATACTTTGGTCGACAGCGTGAACCTGCAGATCCGGTTCGTCTGCACGGTTGGTTGATCCAGTCTAGGGCTTGGCCGGCACCCCGAACACGGTGATGGCCATCACCAGGTAGACCGCGAGCAACTGGACGCCGACGAACCAGGTCGACCGTCCGTCGACCAGCAGGATCGAGGCGACGAAGGTCGCCGCCACGACCAGGAAGACCTCGACCGGCGGAAACGCGAAGCTGAGCGGGGCGGGCGCGATCAGCAGGCTAAGCAGAACCAGCAGCGGCGCCACGAACAAGGCGATCTGCGTGGTGCTGCCGACCGCGACGCCGATCGCGATCTCCATGCGGTTGCGCATCGCCATCAGCACCGCCGTGCTGTGCTCCGCGGCATTGCCCACCACGGCGACGATGACGACGCCGATGAAGAGGTTGGTGAGGCCAAGCGCCTGGCCGGCGTGCTCGACGGTGGCAACCAGGATCTCGCTCATCCAGATGATCAGCAACGTCACGACGACCATGACGCCGACGGCGAGCGACATCGACCACGGTTCGTCGTGTTCCTCGGCCTCGGCCGGCGCCGGCTGCCCGCGGAACAGATGCACGTGCGTGCCCAGCGAGAACACCAGGCTCAGCAGATACACCACGAGCAGGATCACCGAGACGATGATGCTGAAATTGACCGATTGGGCGACGAACTTGCCGCCGCCGATGGTTGCCACGACCGACGGGATGAGGATCGCCATGGCGGCCAGGGCCATCATGCCGACCTGCGCCCGCGTGCCGATGGTCTCGAAGGTCTGCACGGGATAGCGCAGTCCGCCAGCCAGGAAGGCCGCCCCCAGCACCAGCAGCAGGTTGCCGATGATCGAGCCGGTGATCGAGGCCTGGACGACGTCGAGCAGTCCGGCGCGCAGGGCGACGATGGCGATGATCAGCTCGGCCGCATTGCCCAAAGTGGCGTTCAGGAAGCCGCCGACCGCATCACCGACCCGGGTGGCGAGCTTCTCCGTGCCGAGGCCGAGCAGGCCGGCCAGCGGGATGATGGCGATGCACGCCATGACGAAGACGAGAAGGGGATTCTGCGGCCGCGCCTGATGAATCCAGCCGGCGACCGGCACGGCGATCAGCAGCCATGCCAACGGCGCCTCGCCAAGAATGCTTCGCAGTGTCTTCATCATGTTTCCCCCGGACGAAAACGATAGCGTATTCTTGGGCTGGTTGAGAGAGGGAGATCACCCATGCCCAAGGACGCCGGTACCGAGCCGATGAAGCGCAAGGAATACGAGAAGGAACTGCGCAAGCTGCAGGTCGAGCTCTGCCACCTTCAGGCCTGGGTCAAGGACCGCGGCCAACGCATCATCGTCATTTTCGAGGGCCGGGATGCCGCCGGCAAAGGCGGCACCATCAAGGCGATCACCGAGCGCGTCAGCCCGCGGGTCTTTCGCGTCATGGCGCTGCCCGCACCCTCGGACCGCGAGAAATCGCAGCTGTACATGCAGCGCTACATCGAGCGTTTCCCGGCGGCGGGCGAGGTCGTGATCTTCGACCGCAGCTGGTACAACCGCGCCGGCGTCGAATACGTCATGGGCTTCTGCACGCCCGAGGAGCACGAGCGCTTCCTGCAGAACTGCCCGGCCGTCGAGCACTACATCGTCGAAGCCGGCATAAGGCTGATCAAGATCTGGCTGGAGGTCGGGCAGGAGGAGCAGGAGCGACGCTTCCTGGCGCGCATCGACGATCCCTTGAGGCAGTGGAAGCTGAGCCCGATGGACCTCGAATCCTACAAGCGCTGGTACCAGTACTCACGGGCCCGCGACCTCATGCTGGAGCATACCGATTCGGACCACGCTCCCTGGCACATCGTGCGTTCCGACGACAAGCGACGAGCGCGACTGAATATCATTTCGCACATCCTGGCCCAGATCCCATACGAGAAGGTCCGGCAGGCCAAGGCCAAGCTGCCCAAGCGCTCGGACAAGGCCAGATACGACGACCGCGAAGCGCTGAAGGGCAGGCGCTTCGTCAAGGAGCGGCACTGACAGACTCACCAAACCCAGTGTGACGAAAGTCACCGCAGCGGGCCGTGATTCGCTGGACAATGCGGCCGGCTCAAGCACACGACGCTTGCCATATGAGGGGGAATTGCATGTCGCTAGTCAGTCGTCGGACGGCCTTCAAATTGACCGCAGGCGCCGCCTTGGCGGTCCCGGGTCTCACTGCCTTGCCGCTGCCCGCAGCGGCCCAGCAGGATCTGGTCGTGTCCAACACCTACCAGAACTTCAAGCGGGGCACGATCAACAGCCTCCATCCGGAGCGCCGCATCTTCAACATCGTGTGGGAGGACCTCGGCCGCGTGAAGATGCGCGCCGCCGACCTCGTCACCAACTATCCGTCGCTCAAGGAAGGCAACATCGTCGACGTGCATTGGTACGACTACCTCGACTTCATGATCGCCCCGAAGACGCCACAGGCCGATGCGTCGGCCAAGGCGATGCTGGCCAAGGGCGCCCGCCTGGAGGGCATCCCGGGCGCGCAGGAGCCGATCAAGCTGTGGCGCATGGACGGCATGGTGACCAAGGTCGATCCGGCGACGAAGCAGATCTTCCTGATCAACGCCTCGGGCGGCAAGCCGGACGAGCCGTCGCCCGACAGCGGCGAGGTGATCCAGCTGCCGCCGATCCTCTCGGCGGCCGGTCAGGCAGCCTTCGCCTCGGTCAAGCCGGGTGACGTGCTGATCACGGTGTGGAGCCAGCAGACCGCGATCAAGGCCACGGTCATTCGGTAGGGGGCATCCGCTAGGTACAAGAGAACGCCAGACGCGCCGGATCCTTGCGCGTCTGGCGTCATCAGCTCGCGGGCGTCACGCCCAACTCAGCGTGATGCCGATGTCGCCCGGCATGCCGCCCGGATAATCGATGACTTCGTAGCGGATATGGTAGCCGGCCGGCTGCAGGCGCCGTTTCCAGAAGTCGTAGATCTCCTTGGGGATGCCGGTCAGGGTCCTTTCCCAACCCGCCTCCGCCTGATTGATGGCCCGGCCGTTGTCGGTGCAGATCGTGTGGGGGAAGCGGAACACCTGCACGGACGTCTGGCCGTTCTCGACGGCGCGATTGACGATGGCGGAGGCTTTGGCCACGACCTGATCGTCGCTGAGACCCGACGGCCGCGTGAGATGCTCGAGCATCTCGCGCTTCTCCTTCTCGGCCGCCTCGTGTGCCTTCACTGCCGCGTCGGCCTTCGCAGCCTCGGCGAGGGCAATCTTCTTACGCAGGTCCTGTGCACTCAAAAGCTTCATGTCGTCCTCGGCATTTTCGCTACGAATAGTGCCCGGTTGGGGGGCCGGCTTTGACTTCAATCAAGCGCCGACGGTGGCGTGGGTGTAGGTGGCGATCATGCGTTCCTCGTCGGTCGGCACCACCCACGCCGAGAGTCGGGACCCCGGGGCACTGATGCATCCCGCGCCGTGCGCATTGCGGCCGGCATCCAACTCGAGGCCGAGCCAACGGCATCCAGCCGCCACCTCGGCCCGCGTGGCAGCATCGTTCTCGCCGATCCCGGCTGTGAAGATCAGGGCATCGACCCCGCCCATGGCGGCCGCGAGCGATCCGACCTCGCGCACGATCCGGTAGACGAAGAGGGCGATCGCTTCGGCGGCTTCAGGTGCCGCGGACTGACGCAGCGTGCGCATGTCCGAGGCGATGCCGGACACGCCGAGCAGCCCGGACCGCCGATAGAGCAGGTCCTCGATCGCCTTGGCGTCCATCCCGCGCTCCTCCATGAGGTAAAGCAGGACTCCGGGATCGAGCGATCCGCTGCGCGTGCCCATCACCAGCCCGTCGACGGCGGTGAAGCCCATGGTGCTGGCCATGCTTCGTCCGTCGTGGACGGCACACAGGCTGGCGCCGTTGCCCAGATGGGCGATGATCAACCGGCCGCGCGCCAGCGCCGGCTCGGTCTCGCGCAACCGGGTCGTCACGTAATCGTAGGACAGGCCGTGGAAGCCGTAGCGCCTGACGCCGGCCGCCGTCAGCTCCCGCGGCAGGGCGAACTCCTGGGCGAGTGGCGGCTGGCTGCGATGGAAGGCGGTGTCGAAGCAGGCGACCTGTGGCAGGTGAGGGGCGGCTGACGCGATCGCCTCGATGGGCGCGAGATTGTGCGGTTGATGCAGCGGCGCCAGGGGAATGAGGCTGCGCAGCTTTGCCAGCACGGCCTCATCCATGCGTTGCGGCGCGGCGAAATCCACGCCGCCATGGACGACGCGATGGCCGAACGCCAGCACGGCCCGGCCGGCGAGCAGCTCGCGTCCGAGTTTCAGGATCTCGTTGGTGGCGCCGTGATGGTCGAGCTTGCCCGCGGGCCAGTTGCGTTCGGCAACCACCTTGCCGGCGGCGTCGCTGGCACGCAGGTGCGGCTCGAGGCCGAGGCGTTCGACCTGGCCACGGAACAGCAGGTCGCCTGCGCTCCCCGCTTCGTACAGCGCAAACTTGATGCTGGAGGAGCCGGCGTTGAGGACGGCGATGCAGTCCGCTGTCATGAGACGATCAGGCGATGATGTTGGTGCCGCCGTCGACATAGACGGTGCCGCCGGTGATGCGATGGGCAAACGGCGTGGCAAGGTAGGCACAGGCGTAGCCTACGTCCATGATGTCGACCAGCTCGCCGAGCGGCGCCTTCTGCGCGGCCTCGTTGAGCAGCAGCTCGAAATCCTTGAGGCCGGATGCCGCGCGGGTCTTCAGCGGCCCGGGCGATATGGCATGGACGCGAATGCGCTTCGGCCCAAGCTCGTAGGCGAGGTACCGGCAGGACGCCTCCAGGGCGGCCTTCACGGGACCCATGACGTTGTAGTTCGGCACGACGCGGTTGGCGCCGTAGTAGCTCATGGCGAACATGGTGCCGCCATCGGTCATGAGCGGCGCCGCCAGCCGGGCCATGCGGATGAAGGAATGGCAGGAGACGTCCATCGCCTTGGCGAAGCCCTCCGCCGAGCAGTCGAGCAGCCCGCCGCGCAGATCTTCGAGCGGCGCGAAGGCGATAGAATGCACAAGGATGTCGAGCTTGCCCCATTTGCTCCGGATCTCGTCGAATACCCGCTCGAGCTGACCCGGCGTGGCGACATCGAGGCTGCCGGTGATCGGCGCCTCCAGCTCCTGGGCCAATGGCTCGACATAGCCGCGGGCCTTCTCGTTGAGCCAGGTCACCGCGATGTCGGCACCGGCGTTGCGGAAGGCCTTGGCGCAGCCATAGGCGATCGACTGATCGTTGGCGATGCCCACGACCAGCGCCTTGTGCCCGGTGAGGACCGGTCGGATCGTCGTGTCGTTCATGGATTCCTCAGGATACGGCGGCAGTGAGGCTCGCCCGACGCGCGGCCGCGACCAGCAGGGCGACGGCACAGGATGCGAGCCGTGTCAGCAGCGTATCGGCGCGGCTGGTCAGGATGATGGGCACGCGGGCGCCGAGAACGATGCCCGCGGCGTCGGCGCCCGCCAGGAAGGACAGGCTCTTGGCCAGCATGTTCCCGGCTTCGAGGTCCGGCACGATCAGAACATTGGCCCGTCCGGCAACCGGTGAGACGATGTGCTTTATGGCCGCCGCTTCCGCGCTGATCGCATTGTCCAAGGCCAGCGGCCCGTCGAGCACGGCGCCGGTGATCTGGCCGCGGTCGGCCATCTTGCACAAGGCAGCGGCCTCGATGGTCGAGGCCACCCGCGGATTGACCGTTTCCATGGCGCTCAGGATGGCAACACGCACCTCGGGCGTGCCCAGCGCGTGCGCGAGATCGATGGCGTTTTGCACGATGTCGACCTTGTCCTCCAGGGTCGGCGCGATGTTGACGGCGGCGTCGGAGATGATCAGCGCCTCGCCGTGCGCCGGCACGTCCATGACGAAGCAGTGGCTGATGCGTCGCGCGGTGCGGATGCCGCTTTCCCGCGCCACCACCGCTCCCATCAGCTCGTCGGTGTGCAGGCTGCCCTTCATCAGCGCCTCGGCGCGCCCGGTACGGACCAATTCGACCGCCTTGGCCGCGGAATCATGGCTGTGCTGCGACGCCACCAGCTCGAAATCGCCGATATCCAGTGAGGCGCGCCCCGCCACGTCTAGGATGCGTGCGGGCGGTCCGACCAGGATGGGCTTCAGCAGCCCGAGGCGGGCCCCTTCGACGGCGCTCTCCAGCGAGACCGCGTCGCAGGGGTGGGCGACGGCGGTCGCCATCGGCGGATGCTTGGCGGCGACGGCGATCAGCCGATCGTACTTTTCGTGACGCCGCGGAGCGGGAGCTGCATCGGGCATGTCACGCGGCCTTCGAGGGTTGGCGGGGGACGGCGAACAGTTCCTCGATCCGCAGCAGCCGGCCTCGGCCTTCAGGCGGTAGCGCGCCGCTGGCGCCGAGCACGTCCTGGACGGCCTTCCAGCCGGCGGCGCGCTGCTCGACATCGTCCGGCAAGAGGCGCGGGATGGCCCGTACGGCACGTTCCTCATCGCGTCTCAGCAGCATGTACTGCTCGCGGAACATGGTCTTGATCTCGGCCTGGCTGCGCCGGCGGTTGGCGGGCTGCAGGCGGCGAATGGCCTGCAGCACGGTGAAGCCGCGCTCGTCGACGGTGCGTTCGGGCAGCCGCACATGCATGATCGAACGGATCACGGCTTCGGCCAGGCCGCCGACCTCGAAGCGCTTGTCGAGATCGACCTGCAGCCGTGCGGCACTGGCCTCGCGAACGAGGTCGCGCTCAATGCGTCGCTGCGTGTGGGCGGCGGGAACGCCGAGACCGACCATCGCCTGCAGCATCGGCGAACCGTAGGTACCGAGGAACGTGGCCTCGGTCATGGCGTCGCGCGCCATGCGATAGCTTTCCCAGCAGGTCGTGATCCATGTCGAGGCGACCTTCTCGAGGGTCAGCAGGGGGTTGTCGGGCGCCACAGGCTTGCGGTCGGCGCGAGCCTGCTCGGCCAATGCCTTTACCGGCGCCATCGCCGGATTGCGGTCCGAGAAGGTGGCGAAGCGCAGTCGGCTGGGATGCATCTGCCGCATCGCATCGGCCCCGGGACTCGTCGCCATCGCCTGCACCGCCGGCTGGACCGTGGCCTTGTAGAGGCCGTGATTGATTTCCGAGATACGCGCGACGGCGGCGAAACGGCGGTCGTCCTCCTCACTGTTCGTGCCGAGGGCGCGGATGTCGTCGAGCGTGCGCGCTTCCAGCCGGAACAGGTACTTGCCGTGGATCAGCTCGGGATTGGCGGTATCGCGGTCGACCTCGGTGATCACTGCCTCATAGAGGCCAGGCGGCAGGAGGTCGATCATCTCCATGCACGAGGCGAACTCGGCATGTTCCTTGTTGGCGACCTTGCCGGATACGAAGATGCCGAGATGGCCGATCGTCTGGTGCAGGGTGTAGACCACGGTCTGGCCGTCGGCGACTATCTCGTCCTCATGCTCGTAGAGGTCGGTGAGCCAGCCGAGCGCCTGCTGCGGCGGCGTGATGTTGTCGCCCCACGAGCACAGCACGATGACGGGCGAGCGGATGTTGCGCAGGTCGACGCGCACGCCGGCCGACGTATGGATCTCGCCCGAGGTCAGCTTGTTGCCGACGAACAGATTGTCGGCGATCCACTGCATCTCACCGGCGTTCAACAGCACAGGATTGCCCCACCAGGTCTCGAAGTCGAGGAAGCGATGCGCCTCGGTGTCGACCTTGGAGTAGAGGTTGTAGGGCTTCTCCCAATAGGTGTTGGCGGGATTGAGCGATTCGAAGTTGGCCACCAGGTTGGCGCCGTCGAACACGCCATTGCCGAGGTCGCCGGCCAGCGCCGTCAGCCAAGTGCCGCCGAGCGTCCCGCCGAGATAACGCATGGGATTCTTGCCACGGACGCCCGCCCAGTAGGAGAGCGGCGATCCGGCGAGCAGGATCGGGCCGAACAGCTCGGGCCGGATCGCCGCCGTCATCATGATCTGCCAGCCCGCCTGGCAGTTGCCGATGACGATCGGCTTGCCCTCGGCATCCGGGTGGAGCCGCGCCAATTCCTCCAGGAAGGCGGCCTCCGCCGTGCACACGTCTTCGATCGTCTGGCCGGGCATCGGCTGCGGCAGGAAGCCGACGAAATAGCAGGGATGGCCGGCGGCCATGGCGACGCCGATCTCACTGTCCTGCTTCATGCCGCCGATGCCGGGACCATGGCCGGCACGCGGGTCGACCACCATGAAGGGCGGCTTGGCCGGATCGATCGACGCGCCGTCGGGCGGCAGGACGCGCACCAGCATGTAGTTGACCGGGCGGGGCAGGGTGCGGCCGTCGCGCACGAGCTCGAACGGAAAGCTGAGCACGTGGGGCGCGTTCTCGGCGCTGCGCTCGAGGTAGATGTTGCCGCGCTGGCGCAGCGCATCGAGGGTCAGGATCCAACGCTGCCATGCATCGGTCCAGTATTCCTGGACGAAGTTGAGATTCTGATGGTCGGCCATGGGCTTGCACTCCACTGACTGTCCCGCGCTGGGGCCGTTGCAGGTCATGCTCCTAATCCATGAGCAGGCTCGCCCGCTTGATCCTTGTCAAACCGCCACGTCGAGCATGCGACCAGTTAGCATCCGTTGACCAATGGCGATGCAATCGACGCGCCACGCTCACGTGACACTTTTCACAATCCGGTCGGCAAAGGGTGAACCTCAAGCGTTACCGCCGTGTGATGACGGCGCGCCGGCGTGGCACGCGCCGCGTCTTCCCTGTCGGATCGACTTTCCGGGCGGTTGCCGGCGCGATAACATCGCAACCTGCAATGAGGCTGCGAATGCTGGGCAGATGCTGTCGCGTCTTCAGTCCCCTGTTGTTGCTGGTGATGGGCCTTGCCGGCGAGGTGACTGCCGGCCTGTACGAGGACGGCGACGCAGCTTTTCGCCGCAAGGACTATGACGCGGCGCTCGACCATTGGCGCCCTTTGGCCAACGCCGGCGATGCGCGAGCCCAACTTGGCCTGGCCATGATGTACTACGCCGGACATGGAGTGGTCCTGGACTACGCAGAAGCCTTCGATTGGTGCTCGAAGGCGGCAGAGCAGAATGTGCCGCAGGCCTATTACATGCTGGCGGCGATGTATCGCGACGGAAAGGGTGCGGCGCAGGATCACGGCAGGGCCGTGGCGCTGTTTCGCAAGGCCGCGGACAGGGAAGTGCCGGGCGCCCAATACAGCCTGGGAGTGATGTATCTCACCGGTCAGGGCGTTTCCACGGATCACGGCGAGGCCTACTACTGGCTGGCGATCGCCGCGGCGGCTGAGGACAAGGATGCGCAGCTGCGATCCACGGCGGCCTACATGCGCGATCAGGCGGCAAACAAACTCGACGGCGAGCAGATTGCGCAACTCAACAAGCGCATCGCCGCAAGACGGCGGCCAGACATGCGATAGGCTTGCCGCGTGACGGCGGCGGGATCGGCGGTCTAATGTCGATCGTAATGGAGGTTCCATGGTCAAGTTGCTGAGTGTGAAGGAACTCCAGGCCAAGATCGCCTTGGCCGAGAGCGAGAAGGCGGCAGCAGCGATGCGCCAGCACGAGGCTGCCGAAGCTGAGAAGAAGGCGTTGCTCGACCGGCTGACCAAGCCGTCGGGCTTGAGCGACGACGAGATCGCTGAACGCGCTTCGATCGTCATCAACCGAGCCGTCGAGAACGGCCTGATGTCGGTGCAGGTGTTCCGCTTTCCCCATCACCTCTGCACCGACGACGGCCGGGCCATCAATCAGGCCGAGGCCGGCTGGGAGAAGACGCTCACCGGGATCCCAAAGGAGATCTACGAATTCTGGAAGCGGCGGCTCCAACCGGAGGGTTATCACATCCGCTACGAGGTCATCGACTATCCGGGTGGAATGCCGGGCGACATCGGCATCACGCTCAGCTGGCACTGACACCGGTCAGATGGGCGGCAAGGTTATGCAGACCTTGCCGGCAGCTTATGGATCGACGCCGACAGGCTCTGTCGAGCGGACCTTGCCAATGCGACGCAGGCCGCGGTTGTTGAGAACGATAATCGTGTCGACACCGTGCCGATCGATCAGCCGCTGCTGCCTGAGTTGGCCGATCGCCCGGCTGACGGTCTCCACCGTCAGCCCCAGATAGTCGGCGATCTCGCGGCGGCTCATGCGCAGCGACACGGGCGCGGTGGAACCGGTGCGCGCTCGGTACAGCGAGTCGAATTCGGCCAGGAAGTGGGCGAGGCGTTCGGTGGACCTCAGTTGACCGAGCACCAGCATGGCCTCGCCCGTCTGCTTCAGTGCGGCAGACAGTGTCTCGACGACGGCCGAGGCGAGCCGGGGCTGCTCGGCCGCAAAAGCATCGAACCGACGACGATCGAAGGCGCAGGCCTCGACGTCGGTAAGCGCCTCGCCCTCGAAGCAGTATTTGCCGTCGGTCTCGAGATAGCCCAGGCAGTCACCCGGTACGCGCAGCGCCACGATCTGCCGGCGCCCGTCATCGAGGGCGCGGGACACGGCGACGATGCCCGACCGGATCTTGAAGAATGCACTCATCGCATCGCCGGAACGGAACAGCATCTCCCGCCGTTTCCATCGGCGCATGCCGCCCAAGCCAAGCATGACCAGCAGGTGCGTTGGGTCGAGCGGCTTGCAGATGTTGGTCGATCTGCCGACGCAGCCGTCACAAGGCAGAGCCAAAGGGGCCCTCATCGGGAACTTCCGAAGCGACGTTGCATCGATACTCACGACACAACGCTAACACGTGTGCCATGCTTGACCAACAATGACGCATCGCCGATGCATGTTGTCTGCGCATAATGCATTGCCGAGCCGGCCATGCGGCTTGAGTGGAGGTGATCTACATCACACTTTGCGAGTGGGGCGTCCGACCACTAGACTTGCCGCGGGGAAAATGATCATGGCGTCACGAAGAGCGTTCACAGCAGGTCTGCTTGCCCTCATTCCGGCGCACGGTTACTGTCAGGGAACGACCTTCGTGGGCCGCTGGCAAGGCGAGGTCCCCGGCATCAGCGCCGCGCGGCTGATCATCACCGCGGTTCGCCCGGATGGCCTGGTTGAGGGCCGTATGGAGTTCGACCTCCAGTCGTTCGTTTCGACTTTCGCCGACAAATCCGACTCGACGAAGAACACCACCCGCGGCGTCGTCTCCGGTTCCTCGCTGGTCATCGACGCGGCCCTGGGCGGCACCTACCAACTGACGCTCGAGGGCAATCGCCTGACCGGCGTCTATACGCGCGGAACGACTTACCGCGTGCCTGTCATGTTCACCAAGTCCTGACGGTCATCCGGCACGCTGAGCGCCAAGCGAACGTGCCATGAGCAACCAGGACCTTTCTGTTGGCGCGAACTCCGGCCGAGGCTTGGGGCGTTGGATGCCCGGCCTGGCGACACTGCGTGTCTACGAGTTCGGCTGGCTGCACCACGACATCGTCGCCGGCATCGTGCTCACCACCATGCTGGTGCCGGTGGGCATTGCCTATGCCGTGGCATCCGGCGTGCCGGGAGTATTCGGGCTCTATGCCACCATCATCCCGCTGCTCGCTTATGCCGTGTTCGGTCCCAGCCGAATCCTCGTGCTGGGCCCCGATTCGTCGCTGGCGCCGCTCATCCTCGCCGTGGTGCTGGCACAGTCGGGAGGCGATCCCGGGCGGGCCGTGGCCTTGGCCGGCGCGATGGCCATCGTTTCCGGCGTGGTCTGCATCCTGGCCGGACTCCTGAAGCTCGGCTTCATCACCGAGCTTCTCTCCAAGCCCATCCGCTACGGCTACATGAACGGCATCGCCCTGACGGTGCTGATCAGCCAGGTGCCCAAGCTGCTCGGCTTCTCCATTGAGGGCGAGGGCCCGTTGCACAGCCTATGGGCGATCGTAAAGGCGATCGCGGCAGGCGAGATCAACTGGGTGGCCTTTGCCGTGGGGACGGGCGTGCTGGTCGTCATCCTGGTCCTCAAGGGCAGCAAGCTGCTGCCTGGCGTGCTGATTGCCGTGATCGGCGCCACCGTGGTGGTCGGCCTGTTCGACCTGTCGAGCCACGGCGTGAAGGTGCTGGGCTCGCTGCCGCAGGGGCTGCCGGCCTTTCGCCTACCCCGGATCGAGGTGGCTGACCTGGGACCGGTGCTGATCGGCGGTGCGGCCATCGCCCTGGTCTCTTTTGCCGACACCAGCGTGCTCTCGCGCGCCTACGCGGCCCGCACCGGGCGGCCGGTCGATTCGAGCCAGGAGATGGTGGGCCTGGGCGCTGCCAATCTCGCGGCTGGGCTCTTCCAGGGCTTCCCGATCAGCAGCAGTGCCTCGCGCACGCCGGTCGCGGAAGCCGCCGGTGCCAGAACGCAGGTAACGGGCGTCGTCGGTGCGCTCAGTGTGGCGGCGCTGCTGGTCGCGGCGCCAGATCTCCTGAAATACCTGCCGACGCCAGCGCTTGCGGCGGTCGTCATCGCGTCGGCGATCGGCCTCATCGAGGTCACGGATTTGAGGCGGATCTGGCGCATACAGCGCTGGGAGTTCTGGCTCTCCATCCTGTGCTTCGTCGGCGTGGCCGGGCTCGGCGCCGTGCCGGGCATCGGGCTCGCCATCGTCGTGGCCGTCATCGAATTCCTGTGGGACGGGTGGCGGCCGCACTCCGCCATCCTCGGGCACCCCGAGGAGGTGAGGGGCTGGCACGATATCGAGCGCTATCCCAACGCGCGACAGATCCCCGGGCTGGTGCTGTTCCGCTGGGACGCGCCGCTGTTCTTCGCCAATGCCGAGCTGTTCGATCAGCGCGTGCTTGCGGCCATCGCGGCGTCACCGACCAAGGTGCGCCGTCTGGTGGTGGCGGCCGAGCCGGTCACCAGTGTCGACGTCACCGCCGCCGACATGCTGGCGGAGCTCGACGACAAGCTTGAGAAGGCCGACGTCGAGCTTTGCTTTGCCGAGCTCAAGGATCCGGTGAAGGACAAGCTCCGACGCTTCGGCCTCTACGAGCGCTTCGGCGACGACGGCTTCTTTCCCACGATCAGCACCGCCGTCGACGCCTATTGCGCCGCCCACGCGATCGAGGCGCCGCCCTGATGGAAGCAGCGAGGTACCAGGCCACGGAACGGCTGCGCGACGGCGCGGTGCTGGAGATACGCGCCCTGCGGCCCGACGACCGAGCGGCGATGCTGGCGTCGATAGGACGTTTCAGCAACCAGGCGCTTCATCGCCGGTTCTTCGCGCCGAAGCGGAACTTCAGCGAGCGGGAGATCGACTTCTACCTCAATGTCGATTTCACGAGTCACGTGGCCCTGGTCGCCGTGCTTTCCGAAGGCGGCCAGCCAGTGATCGTCGGCGGCTCGAGATACGTCGTCTGCCGGCCCGGCTGCGCCGAGGTGGCCTTCGCCATCGACGATCCGCACCAGAAGCGCGGCATCGCCACTCACCTCATCAAGCACCTCATCGGCATTGCGCGCGCGGCCGGACTTCGGGAATTCGTCGCCGAGGTGTTGCCTGAAAATGTGCCGATGCTGAAGGTGTTCGAGCGATGCGGGCTTGCCATGACGACAAAGCACGAGAGAGGCGTCGTGCACGTCGCGCTTGCCTTATGATGAAGAGGGCGCCATCGGACGCCTGCGCAGTCGTTAAGAAGAGAATGGCGACTCTCCCGGCACCCGGTCTCTCCCTCGGCGGTGTTGCCGCCCGATGGCTGGTGATTTTTACTGGAGAGGGTCGGCGCGGACATTGATCGAGATCAAGACCGCCGCGCACATATCTTGTTTTTGTGCGACAAAGTGGTCGGGTATAGTGGGGCATATGGATACTCCGGCACCCGATGATTACTTCGCCCTCATGGAGAAAGCCGTGCAGGCGCGACGGGCGATGGAGAATGTACGTTCTCCCGAGGCGCTCGCCGCCTTGGCCGATTTCGCCGCCGACTGCGAGCGGCAGGCCAACGCGCTGTTGCGTCAGAAGCTTGGCGACCTGGCGAGCGAGGCCGCAAACGATGCGCGCAAACGGCAGCAGCAGGAGGAATAGGCGGTCTAAAGCACAATCCGCCCAGCTGGAATCAGCTGGGCGGATTGTGCCTCTTGCAACAAATATCGTCGGTGCGCGCGAATCCGATCAGATGGAACCGCAAGCGGTTCCATCTGATCGGATTCCGCTCTAGCGCGCCCGCGAGCGCCCTCCGACCAGCAGGACCAGAGGGATCGCCAGCGCCGAGGCGAGCGTGTAGAGCCCGAAGGCATTGATGTAGCCCAGCATCGCGGCCTGCCGGGCGATCTCCTTGGAGAGCTTGGCAAGCCCACCTACCGTCTCGGTGTCCCAGGCGCCCGTCACCCAGGGCAGCAGCAGGGAGCGGTTGAAGGGGTTCACCATCTCGACCAGCCGGCTGTAATTCGCGCTCGACGCGCGCACCACCTCGGCGACGCAGATCGAGATGAAGAAGCTCGAGCCGATGTTGCGCAGCAGGTGATAGACGGCGGTGCCCTCGGCGAGATCGGCCGAGCTGGTCGTGGCGAAGGTGGCGAGCGTCAGCGGCACCCAGATCACGCCGATGGCGATGCCTTGCACCAGGCTGTTCAGCATCAGCGTGTGCGTGTCGGTGTTGAGGTCCATGCCCATCAGCCACACGCCCGACAATGCCTGCAGGGCGAAGCCGCCAATCAGGCCGATACGGGGGTCCATGCGACCGACGAAGATGGCGAGGAAGAAGCCGATGGTGGCGCCGACGCCGCGCGCCGCGATGATCTCGCCGATCAGCATGTCGGGAAAGCCGGCGTGTTGCTGCAGCAACGGCGGCAGCAGCACCATGGGCGTGAAGTTCAGCATGCCGTAGATCGTCACCAGCACCAGGCCTAGCGAGTAGTTGCGGTCCTTGAGCAGCCCGAGATTGAGGAACGGCCGCTTGGCGGTGAGGCTGTGGGCGATGAAGACCCAGAAGGCGATGGCGGCGACGAAAGTCTCGACGATGATCTCGTCGGATTCGTACCAGTCGAGGCGCTGGCCGCGCGACAGCACCAGCTGCACGCAGGCGATGGCGACCGATAGCGACAGGAACCCCATCCAGTCGAGCGACACGCGGCCAGCCGGCAGGTCCTTGGGCAGCGTCAAGCGCAGGCCCACGAAGGAGATCAGCCCTACCGGCACGATCATGTAGAAGGCCCAGCGCCAGCTGTAGAGCTCCGACAGAAGTCCGCCGACCGTCGGGCCGATCACCGGGCCGATGACCACGGCCATGCCGAAGATCGAGGTGACGAGGCCCTGCTGCCGCTTGGGGAAGGCGTCGAGTAGGATGGTCTGCGACAGCGGGATCACCGGTGCCCCCAGGGCGCCCTGGAGCACGCGCCACAGGATCAGGGTCTCCAGCGAGTTGGCGGCGCCGCACATGAAGGTCGCCGCAGTGAACAGCAGCACCGACCAGGTCATGGTCTCGCGCCGTCCGAAGCGCGTCGCCAGCCAGCCGGTCATCGGCGTCATCACCGCGGTCGCCAGGATGTTGAAGGTCATGGCCCAGGCGATCTCGTCCTGGGTGGCCGACATCGTGCCCTGCATCTGCGGCAGGAGCGTCGAGGCGATCAGCAGGGTCGTGGCGTAGAGCGTCGAGCCCATGACGACCATCACCAAAATCAGGATTCGCCGGCCAACCGAGAAGGTCTCGGCCGGGCTGGGGATGGCGACATCTCCCGAGATGGTTGCGGCGCTTGAACTCATAGCCAAGGCTATTGTAGCCTATGCAACAATTATGAGCCAACAGGCCCGAAGGAACTCAGGCCCCGAGGACGACAGCTATATCGGCTACATGCTGTCGGACGTCGCCCGCCTGATCCGCACCATCTTCGACCGGCGCGTGCGCGACATCGGTCTCACCCGTGCGCAGTGGCTGGTGCTGACCCGCGTCTATCGGCGGCCGGGGGTCAGCCAGACCGAGCTCGCCGAGATGCTCGAGGTCGACCGCGCCAGTGCCGGCCGCATGATCGATCGCATGGAGAAGAACGGTTGGGTCGAGCGTCGGCCCGACCGCGCCGACCGGCGCATCAACCGCCTGCATCTGACCGACGACGCCCGCAAGGTGCATGCCGACATGTGGGCGATTGCCGAAGCCACCGTGGACGATGCGCTCTCGCCCTTGTCGGCCAGCGAGCGCGAGCAGTACGCCGAGCTCACCGCCAAGGTGAAGGGCCGGCTGCAACTGCTCGCCGGAGCGGTGGCATGAGGCGCGGCCAAGCCGGATTGCGCGCCGTGCTGCTGGCGGTCGTGCCGCTGGTCGCCGTCGTGGCCGGCGGCGTGTGGTGGCTGTCGGGCGGACGCTACGTCAGCACCGACAACGCCTATGTGAAGGCCCATATCGTGCAGATCGCGCCCGAGATCTCAGGCCAGGTGCGGCGCGTGCTGGCGCACGACCACCAGGAAGTCCGGGCCGGCGAGACGCTGATGACCATCGAAGCGCGGCCGTTCAAGCTCGCGCTCGACAGCGCCGAGGCCGAGCTCGACGCCGCGCGCACCCAGGTCGAGACGCTGCGCGGCACGTGGCGCGAGGTCGTGGCCGAGCTCGCCGACGCCGAGGCGCGCGCCGACTACTTCAAGCGCCAGTGGCAGCGCCAGGAGGAGCTCGCGACCAAGGGCGTGACGTCGGCGTCCAAGCGCGAGGAGGCGCAGAACGACGCGCGGGCTGCCGCCGATCGGGTCAACTCGGTGCGGGAGAAGATGCAGCGCATCCTGGTGGCCTTGAACGGCGATCCCAAGCTGCCAGTCGAGGAGCATCACCTGGTGCGCGACAAGACCGCGGCGCGCGAGCGCGCGGCGCTCGACCTGGCGCGTACCGCCATCCGCGCCCCGGTCGACGGCGTGGTGGTGAACCTGCGCGTGCAGCAAGGCGAGCAGGTCAAGGCGGCATCGCCGCTCTTCGCCCTGGTGGTGGTGAGCCGGCCGTGGGTCGAGGCCAACTTCAAGGAGACCGAGCTCACCCACGTCCGGGTCGGGCAGAAGGCGACGGTGGTGCTCGACACCTATCCCGACGTCACCTGGGAAGCCGTGGTCGACAGCCTGAGCCCCGCGACCGGCGCGGAGTTCGCCGTCCTGCCGCCGCAGAATGCCTCGGGAAATTGGGTGAAGGTGGTGCAGCGGCTGCCGGTGAAGCTCAGGCTCGCACCCCAGGCCGGCGAGCCGGCGCTGCGTGCCGGCATGACCGCCACGGTCCGCATCGATACAGGCCGCGAGCGCACCGTCGCTTCGTCGTTCGGCCAGATGCTGGGTGGCCGCACCGCGGACGCGGCGACGACTCCCGTCAAAGATTGACGCCGGCCAGCGTCGCCTTGCCCCAGTCGATGAAGTCCTTGAACGGCAGGAAGCTGCCGTCGTCGACGCCGATCTCGGCGGCGATCAGGGCATTGAGCTTGGCGTTCATGGCCGCGATCAGGTCGCGGTTGGCGTCGAAGTCGGCGGCGAGGTTCACGACCTCGTCGGGATCGTTGCGCAGGTCGTAGAGTTCGAGGTCGTTGTTGGCTCTGAGCTCGTCGAGTGTCCGGGGCGTGTTGAAATTGCGGAACGAGAAGTAACGGCTGAACTTGTAGCGCTCGTCGGTGATCGAGCGTATGGCGACGCGCAGCGACCAGTCGATGGGGAAGGACTCGACCGTCTTCACGCCCTCAGTCATGGCGACGGACTTGTCGAGCAGCGTCTCGTAGAGGAACGCGGTGAACTTCGGGTCATGCACCATGAGCTGGCTGTAGCAGAACAGAACGCCGCCGCGTTGGCGGCTGAACGCCGGATTGACCGGTTGGCTGAGCAACGGTGTCAGGTCGCGACCCTTCATGCGCATCATCGTGTCCGCAACCAACGTCGTCGCCTTGCCGGTCATGGCAACGATCGTGGGCACCAAGTCGATGTGCGATGTCGTCTCCCGGCAGCGCTGGCCGGCCGGCATCGCCGGATGCACGACGATCATCGGCACGTGGTTCTGCTGGCTGTAGGTCGTCGTGCCCTTGCCCGAAAGGCCGCCGTGCGCGCCTAAAAGCTCGCCGTGGTCGGAGGTGAAGATGATGATGGTGTTGTCGGTGAGCCCGAGCCGGTCGAGCTGGTCGAGGAGCTGGACGATCTGCTGGTCGACGTCGCGGATGGCGTTGAAATAGTAGTTCTGGCGCAGGCGCACGCGCCATTCGTCGTTGGGGATCAGGCCGGTCAGATAGCCGTTGGCCGCGTGATAGATGCGATGCGCCGGCACGCGGCCGGGCGCGTCGAGCGGCTGCTGCCAGCTGTTCTGCAGGGGCGGGCTGTTCCATTCCTGCCGGTAGAGCGAGTCCTCCGGCGGGAAGGCGATGCCGAGCTTGGCGTCCCTGGCCTGCACCGGCGGCTGTCCGGGCTGGTCGGTGTTGACCCACATGACATCGTGCGGATTGACGAAGTTCACCGCGAGGTACCAGGGCTGCTTGGCGTCGGCCATCGGACGGCCCTTGGCCTTCAGCCACTGCATCGCCTGGGCGGCGGTGATGGCGTCGTACTGGTAGCCGCCCCGCGCGCCTTCGATGTAGTCGCCGGTGCCGGTGTAGTCGTAGAAGCCGTAATCCTTGTCCATCATCGATTCGAACAGCGCCTTGATGTCGTCGGCGCGGTTCTCCATCGCCATGGCGCCGTTCAGGTGCCACTTGCCCTTGTAGGCGGTGTAGTAGCCGAGCTTGCGCAAGATCTTGCCGATGGTCGGCAGCCTGGCATCCAGGCTTTTCATGTAGGGCACGCCGGCATTGTCGAAGATGCCGTTCAGCGGCTGGTGCAACCCGGTGTAGATCACCGCGCGCGAGGCCGAGCACATGTCGGCGGCGATGTGATGGTTCTCGAAGAACGTGCCCATGCGGCGCAGCCGCTCGCGACCGGGCAGCGACACGGGCCACGTGTAGCCAATGTACTGCTCCTGGTCGGTCAGGATGAACAGGATGTTGTAGCCGCCGGCGTTCGAGCCGGGCGCGTCGGGCGAAGGGAATTTCGATTCGCTGCCGCCAGTGATGGCGGGCGCCTGGGCGATCGCGGTATCGGCGGTGACGGCGGCGCCGGCGAGAGCGGCGCCGGTCTGGAGGAACGTCCTGCGCGACGAAGTGGGCTTGGTCATCAGAAAGGTCCCTCGCTACGCTCGGGATGACAGGGGGTGGGTCGTCAGCGCGCCCTGTCACCCCGAGGGCGAAGCCCGAGGGACCTTTAAGGCAACAGCAACTCTAGCCGCAAGCGACAGCATAAATGTGCTGCACCTCGCCGGGCAGCGGCATCGCCTGCCAGGTCTTGCCGGCATCCTGAGTGCCGAACACCTCGCCGTCGTAGCGTGCGCCGATATAGACCTGCTTGGGGTCGGTCTGGTGCAGGCCGATCGACATGATCGTGCCGTGCACCTGGACCTTGTCGAAGCGCTGCCAGCTCTTGCCTCCGTCGGCGCTCTTGTAGAGCCCGCCGTCGTGGCTCGCCGCCGCGACCGAGAGGGCGGCATAGAGCGTGTTGGGCTCGGTCGGCGAGGCTTTCACGTCGCGGCCGTAGGTGGTGGGCGAGAAGCGGCCGACCTCCATGTCCTGCCAGCTCTTGCCGCCGTCGGCGGTGCGGAACAGGCCCATGCGCAGCGCCACGATCGGATTGTCGGGATCGGCGGGATTGATGGTGACGGCGTGGCCGTCGAGCATGCCTTCGGCGGTGGTGTCGCTCACGATCTTGCTCTTGAGGTGCGGCAGCTCGGAGAGCTTGATCAGGCCCGCGCTGCAATCCTCCCAGGTCTCGCCGCCGTCGGTCGAGCGCATGACGCCGTTGATCTCGAGCGCGGCGTAGATCTCCTCGGGCTTCTTGGGGTTCTGGGCGAGGCGCATGACACGCGAGGCGAACGGGCCGGTGCAGTGCGTGCCGATCTTGGGCGTCGCGAGCTTTTTCCAGTTCGCGCCGCCGTCGTCGCTGCGATAGACGTCGATCGGCGAGGCGCCGGCGAAGATGCGCCGAGGATCGCGGCTGTCGACCAGGAAGCTCCAGACCTGCTTCTTCTCGTCGGGGAAGCCGGTACGCCGGAAGGTGGCGCCGCGGTCGGTCGAGCGCCACACGCCGTCGCTGGTGCCGGCGAACACCGTCTCGGGATCCTTCGAGTGGACGACGACGGTGTAGGCCTCGACGGTGCCCAGCACGTGCTGCCAGTCGCCGCCCGCGGCGGCGCGCCGGAACACGCCGACCTTGCCCTTGTGGTCGGGCTTGCCGAAGTAGCCCGCGACGCCGACATAGATCTGCGACTGGTCAGCCATGACTGTCTCCTGCGGTTCAGTTCTTCTTGATCATCGGGCATTCGCCCTGGTCGAGCGGGCGGAATGCCTCCTCGGCCGACATCTTGGTGACGATCTTATAATAGTCGTAGGGGCCCTTGGACTCCGAGGGCTTCTTGACCTCGAAGAGGTACATGTCGTGCATCTTGCGGCCGTCGGCGCGGATGTAGCTCTGACCGAAGACCGGGTCGTCCCACTTGATCTCCTTCAGCTTCGCCATCACGGCGTCGGCGTTGTCGGTGCCGGCGGCCTTGACGGCCTGCAGGTACTGCAGCGCACCGGAGTAGAAGCCGGCCTGCACGCTGGTCGGCATCTTGCCGTTGTTCTTGGCGGCGAAGCGCTTGGCGAAGGCGCGGGTCTTGTCGTTGAGGTCCCAGTAGAAGGCCTCGGTGAGGTTCAGCCCCTGGGCGCGCTCGAGGCCGAGCGAGTGGACGTCGGAGATGAACACCAGCAGGCCGGCGAGCTTTTGGCCGCCCTTGACGATGCCAAACTCCGAGGCCTGCTTGATCGAGTTGATGGTGTCGCCGCCGGCGTTGGCAAGACCGATGACCTTGGCCTTGGAGGCCTGGGCCTGCAGCAGGAAGGACGAGAAGTCGGAGGTGTTGATCGGATGGCGCACCTCGCCCAGCACCTTGCCGCCCGCCTTGGTCACGACGTTGGCGACGTCGCGCTGCAGGGCGTAGCCGAAGGCGTAGTCGGCGGTGAGGAAGAACCAGCTGTCGCCGCCGGCCTTGACGACGGCCGAGCCGGTGCCATTGGCAAGCGCGAAGGTGTCGTAGACCCAATGGACCGTGTAGGCGTTGCAGAGCTTGCCGGTGATGTCCGACGAGGCGGGGTCGGGCGCGATGTAGATGCGCTTCTTGTCGGCGGCGACGCGCGAGGTGGCGATCGAGGACGACGACGCGCCGGCGCCCAGGATCATGTCGACGCCTTCGGTGTCGTACCAGCGGCCGGCGACGGTGGCCGCCACATCGGCCTTGTTCTGGACGTCGGCCTGGACCAGCTCGATCTTCTTGCCGCCGATCGTCCCACCGAAATCGTCGATCGCCATTTGAGTCGCGATGACGGCGCCGGGGCCGTTGATGTCGGCATAGAGAGACGACATGTCGGTGAGCACGCCGATCTTCACGACGCTGTCGGACAGTTGCTGCGCCGACGCCGAGCCGGCGAGAGCCGCCACCGCCAATACTGCACCACAAAACGCACGCTTCATCAGGGTCCCCTCCCAGGGCTTTGTTGTTGAGCAAAGCGTAGCAAGGTGCTGGCATGCGCAACAAGCACGAGGAGGGAAACAAGGCGGATGATCGAGAAGATTCTGGATATCCCGACCAAGGACGGCGCGATTGAAACCTTCGTTTGCCATCCGGAACGGGGCGGCCCTTACCCGCCGGTGCTGTTCCTCATGGACGCGCCCGGCATTCGCGAGGAGCTCTACGACATGAGCCGGCGGCTCGCGAGCGTGGGCTACTACGTGTTGCTGCCCAACCTCTATTACCGCGCCGGCAAGGACACCAAGTACGGCCCCGACGTGCTGGACAAAGGCAGCGCCGAGCAGGCCCGCATGCGGGCGGTGCGCACCAAGATGACGATCCCGCCGGTGATGGACGACGTCGCCGCCCTGATCGCCTTCGCCGATGCGCAGAAGGAATCGAAGAAGGGCCCGGTCGGTACCCACGGCTACTGCATGAGCGGGCCGTATTCCCTGGCCGCTGCGGCGCGTTTTCCCGACCGCATCGCGGCTGCCGCCTCGTTCTACGGGACTTGGCTGGTGAGCGACGCCGCCGAGAGCCCGCACCTCACTCTCGGCAAGGCCAGGGGCGAGCTCTACATCTCCTGCGCCGAGCATGACGATCTCGCGCCGCCCGACATGGTGAAGGAGCTGAAAAAGCTGTTCGACGCCTCAGGGGCGAAGGGCGAGCTCGAGATCCAAATGGGAGTTCATCACGGCTTCGCGTTCCCGCAACGCTGGTGCTACGACAAGCCCGCCGCTGAGCGACACTGGGAACGCCTGATCTCGCTCTATCGCCGCAACCTCGGTTAAGGAGGGCATGATGGGCCTCAAGACCGCTGCCCAATACGTCGAAAGCCTGCGCGACGGCCGCGTCACCTACTGGGACGGCGAGCGCATCGACGACATCACCAGTCACCCGCGCTTTCGCGTGTCGATCGAGGTTGCCTCGCGCGACTACGACTATGACGATCGCGAGCATGGCGAGCTCAGGGCCTACACGACGGAGGAGGGCGGCCGCGCTCACCGCATCTTCGAGGTGCCGCGCGAGGAAGCTCAGCTCGCCAAGCGCGTGGAGCTGATGCACCACACCTCGATCGTGGGACTGGTGAGCGGCGTCTACATGGCGCTGATGAGCGTCAAGGACGCCGTCGCCAAGGTGAACCCGCAATATGCCGCCAACATCGAGGCGATGTACCGCCACGCCCGCGACAACGACCTGCGCGCCGCCGAGGTCATCACCGACGCCAAGGGCGACCGCAAGCGCAAGGCGCACGAGCAGGACGATCCCGACCTCTACCTGCGCATCGTCGAGCGCCGGAATGACGGCATCGTGGTGCGCGGCGCCAAGCTGCACATCACCGGCGCCTCGCTCTGCCACGAGCTCGTGGTGATGCCGACCAAGGGCATGCGCCAGGACGAGACCGACTATGCGGTGTCGTTCTCGATCCCGGTCAGCACCCCTGGGGTCAAGATCATCAACCGCAGCTTCGCGCCGGCCGAGCTCAACGCCTTCGACTATCCGGCGAGCGCCCATCACAGCATCCCGGAAGGCTTCGTCGTGTTCGACGACGTCTTCGTGCCCTGGGAGCGGGTGTTTCTCGCCGGCGAGGTCCAGCTCGCGAGCCTGTTTGCCCAATCGCTGGGCCTGTGGGAACGCACTGGCGGCGTGGTCGATGCCGCGCGCCTCTCCCAGCTCTATGTCGGCCTCGCCCAGCTCGTCCTCGAGCATCAGGGCAAGGAGCGGGATCCAATTGGCCAGAACGCCGTGTCCGAGCTCATCAACTTCGCCGAGATGATGCGCATGAGCTTGGACTATGCCTGCCGACACTACGAGCGCACGCCGTCGGGCATGATCCATCCCAACACCCTCGCCATCAACGTTGCCAAGTTCCATTGGGCGTCGAACTACCACGCCATGGTGCGGCACCTGCACGACGTCAGCGGCGGGCTGGTGATCACCGTGCCGCTGGAGGCCGATCTCCGGAACGAGGAATCCGGCAAGTACCTGCGCAAGTACCTGAAGAGCGTGCCCGGCGCCGAGCCCGAGACCCGCATGCGCGTCTACAATTTGATCCGCGACCTCACGGCCGACGCCTACGGTGGCTGGCAGTTCGTCGTCGCCCTGCAGGCCGGCGGCGGCCTCAACGCCCAGCGCATCATGATGCATCGGACGTACCCGATGGCCGACGCCAAGGCGAAGGCTTTGGCGGCGGCGGGAGCGAAAGGGTAGGGGAAGCTGTAACGAAGTCAGAGCAGCAGTCGTCTTGCTGGTAAGGAGACTGGCAAATGATGACTATTGCTCGCGTTCTGATCTTTCTGGTGGTGTGTGCCCTCATTCCAGGCACCGCCACGGCGCAGCGCTCTCACGAAGGTTCCCGCCGGGCGTTGGCAGAATGCCAGGCGAAGCTGAACGCCAGCCCTCCTTTTCTGGCATTGAGGCACAAACTCGGCTCGCGAGCCTCGCCGGACATCGTCTTCAGCACGGACAAGGCTACGGCGGAGGAGGCGCAGCAGCTGCGGATCCTGCTTCGCGATTACATCATTCCTTGTCATCGATTCGCGCTGGAAGTGGCCGGGGCACATGCGGCAATGATCCCCGCCCTGCTTGTCTCCCAGGCCCAATCAGATGCCAACTATGAGCGCCTGATTGCAGGTCAAATAACCTGGGGTCAGTTCATGCGGGATGCCAAGGCCATTGACGCCGAACTGGACGCCGAATTCGACAGATACATCAGCGAGCCGCAGAAGTGATAGGAGCCAGCCCGGTTAGTCCAACGACGTTGTCATCCCGAGCGTAGCGAGGGACCTTTATGTAACGGAACGGGCCTGGCCACCGTCTTGTTTATGAGACGGAAGGGCCAATGCACGCTTACTACGTCTACATCCTGACCAACGTCAGCCGGAACGTGATGTACGTCGGCGTGACTAATGACTTGGAGAGACGGATTGCCGACCACGGCGATGGTCGCGGTGGTTCTTTCACCCGCAGATACCGGGTGAACACCCTGGTCCACGTCGAGGAGTTCCAATACATCGACGAGGCCATCGGTCGCGAAAAGCTAGATAAAAGGCTGGAGCCGCGCCAAAAAGGACGCTCTTGTTCAGGCGTCGAACCCGACATGGGCTGATCTAAACGACCCCGGTGCAGCGAAAGGTCCCTCGCTGCGCTCGGGATGACAGTCTTCGCGTGCCTGACGCCGTGCGTCACGGTGTCCGGTCCGGCTTGAACTTCTGCACGCGCTTTCCGTTGTCGACTTCGCCGGTGTAGATGTTGCCCTTGGAATCGACGGCGATGCTGTGCACCCAGTGGAAGTTGCCGGCCTGGCGGCCCGAGCGGCCGAAGCCGCCGACCACCTTGCCGTCGCTGCGCTGCAGGATGCGCAAAAGGTTATTCTCGCCATCGATGTTGAACAGCCAGGTCTGGTCGGCGTCGGGCCAGAAGTTCAGGTCCCACACCGCGCCGGCACCGAGCGTCGGCTTGTCGTAGAACCATTCGGTCACGAAGGTGCCGTCCTTCTTGAACACCTGGATGCGGTTGTTGGTGCGGTCGCAGACATAGACGAAACCGTCTTTCGAGGGCTTGGCGCAGTGCACCGGGTTGGCGAACTGCTGCGACGGCGCCGCGGCCGGATCGTAGGCGGCCTGCTTGTCGTCGTTGGGCTTGTTGCCGTAGGCGCCCCAGTAGCGCTTGAAGGCGCCGGTCTCCGAATCGAACACGATGACGCGGCGGTTGCCGTAGCCGTCGGCCACGAACACCTCCTTGGCGTCCATGTCGACCTGGATGTCGGCCGGCCGGCCAAGCAGCGTGGTGTCGTTGCTGCCGCCGCTCGGGGCCAGCTTGCCGATGGTCATCACCGGCTTGCCGTCCTTGGTGAACTTGAAGATGGCGCTGTCGTTGGGCGCGTTGCCCGCGATCCACACGAAGCCCGCCTTGTCGACATGGATGCCGTGCTCGTTGGCGACCCATGGGGTGATGGTCCCGAAGCCCCAGCCCTGGATGAAGGTGCCGTCGGGATCGAACTCCATGACCGACGGGGCAGGGACGCAGCACTTGTTGCGCGGCGGCTTCAGCGTCGCGCCCTTCTCGTCGTCGGTGAGCGAGCGCGGCCGCTGCAGGATCCAGACATGGTCGTCCGGACCGACGGCGACACTCGCCACCTGGCCCAGCAGCCAGTTGTTGGGCAACGGCTTGGGCCAGAACGGATCGACCTGGAACTGTGGCGGGTCGGCGGCGACGGAGGCTGACGAAAACGCGAACGCACTCAGACAGGCGGCCACCGCCGCCACAACGCCACGCTTCATCATCTCCTCCGTCGTTTCTTGCTACGCCACCTTCTGTGCCGGCTGGCGCTTGTCGGTCTGCCAGGCGTTCAGGATCTCACGCGCCCGGTTCTTCCTGGGATCCATGTCGGCTTCCTTGCCCGGAGTCTTGGCCGCGAGCTCGATGACGTAGCCGTTGGGATCGCGGAAATAGATCGAGCGGATGAACTTGTGGTCGCTCACCCCGCGGACCTCGCGGCCCTCGGCCTTGCCCTTGGCGAACATCTTCTCGAGCGCGTCGGGCTCGACCTCGAGGGCGATGTGCAGGTCGAAGTCGTGCTGCTCCTTGAACTCGAATGGCATGTCCGGCGCCTCGAAGAAGGCGAGGCACGAGCCGTCGTCGAGCTGAAAGAAGGAGTGCAGCACGCCGGTGCCGGTCTTGCGGCCGGTCTGGGTGGTCTCGATCTTGAAGGCATTGACCAGCGGCAGGCCGAGGAAGTCCTCGTAGAACTTCCGCGTCTCCTCCGAGTCGCGGCAGCGATAGGCGTTGTGGTGCAGACCCTTGATCATTTGTTTCTCCTGAGGGTTCCTCTCAATCAGGTGATCGCCTGCCACGGCTGTCCCTTGGTCGAGGCGCAGAAGCCGGTGAAGGTTTCGTAGACCTTGGCGTAGTTCGGCCCGGCCTTGAAGGTGTCGAGCCAGCGCTTGATGTTGGGATAGGCCGAGAAATCGCAATGGACAAGCTCGCCGGCGGTGACGATGGCGGCGCCGAAGTAATCGGCGACCGTGAGCTGGTTACCGCACAGGTACTTCTTCGAACCGATGAAATGATCGTTCAGGATCTGCAGCCAGACCTTGGACTTCTCCTTGCCGTAGGCGACCACCGCCTCCTGCACCTTGGCGTCCTCGCGCTTGAGGTTCGGGAAGAGCTGCGGATAGATCAGCCCATAGCCCCAGTCGCGATAGAAGTTGGAGTTGAACCAGTCCATGACCTCGTTCACGCGGGCGCGCTGCTTGAGGTCCTTCGGGTAGGCGGGCGAATCGATCTTCTCGGCGATATAGCGCAGGATCGCCGCACTCTCGGTCAGGCGGAAGTCGCCGTCCTCCAGCATGGGGATCAGGTGGTTGGGATTGATCTTGCTGTAGGCCGGCTCGTAGTGCGCGCCCTTCAGGATATCGACCACTTCCATGTCGCACTTGATGTTGTTGTCGGCGATGAACTGCATCACCGGACGGCTCGTGGTGGAAACCGGATGCATGTAAAGCTTCATCGTTCCCTCCCTTGGCAGGACGGCAAAGGTCCCTCGCGGCGATGGCGCTGACAACGGTTACTTGATCACGGTTTGGAGACGCAGATAGTTACCGTCCTGTAACCTTTGGGAGAAGGCTCATGCTCATCGCCACAACCGAGAACGTCGCCGGCCATCGTACCGTCACCACCCTGGGACAGGTGTTCGGCGTGGTGGTCCGCAGCCGCGGCATCGGCGGCAACATCGTCGCCGGCCTGCGCTCGATCGTCGGCGGCGAGATCAACGAATACACCCAGATGCTGGAGGAGGCGCGCCGTCACGCCACCGACCGCATGGTGGCCAACGCGACCGCGATGGGCGCCAACGCCATCCTGATGATGCGTTTCGACTCCTCGGAGATCGGCCAGACCATGAGCGAGATCGTGGCTTACGGAACGGCGGCGGTCATCGAGCCCGTCCGCAGCTGAGATGCTGCGCGGCATCGTCCTCGGCGTCGGCATCCTGATGCTATTGGCGGGCGTGATCATGGTCGGGCTGGAGCTGTGGCCCGCCTTGTGGCTGTTGATCGTTGGCGGTGTGATCACCGCCGGCACGCTGCTCGAGCGCGTGATCTACAAGCCATTGCGCAGCGAAAGACCGGGCGCCGGCTGGGTCAAAACTGCAGAGCGCTTTATCGATCCCGACACTGGTCGGGCGGTCGACGTCTTCTACAATCCCGCCTCGGGCGAGCGTCAGTACGTCTCGCCGGATCAGAAGAAGGACTAGGGGAGGGATTTGATGAGGCTCTTTGGCTGGCTGGCAGCAATTGTTGCGTTGGGTGCGCTGCCGGCATCGGCTCAGGACTATCCCTCCAAGCCGCTGCGCGTGATCGCTCCCTTCGGGCCGGGCACCGCCACCGACACGGTGGCGCGCGTGATCGCCAACGAGCTCGGCAAGCTCGCCGGCCAGCCGGTAGTGGTCGACAACAGGCCCGGCGCCGAAGGCCAGATCGGCGCCCAGGCGGCGGCCCAGGCCGCTCCCGACGGCTACACGCTCTTCATCACCACCCAGACGACGCAGGCGATCAACCCGCATGTCTACAAGCAGCTGAGCTACGACCCGGTGAAGAGTTTCACGCCGGTGTGCGGGCTGACGCTCGGCGCACAGATTGTCATGGTGAAGAACGAGCTGCCGGTGAAGACCGTGGCCGACTTCATTGCGCTCGCGAAGAAGGAGCCGGGCAAGCTCTCCTTCGGCAGCGGCAACGGTTCGAGCCGCGGCGGTGCGGAGCTGTTCCGCGTCATGGCCAAGATCGACCTGTTGGGCGTGCCCTACAAATCCCAGCCGCAAGCCGTCGCCGACCTGCTGGGCGGCCGCATCGACATCATCTTCTCGGACTTCACGGCGGGGCTTCCGGCGGTGCTCGACGGCCGCGCCCGCGGCCTCGGCATCACCAGCAAGAAGCCGATTCCCGGGCTGGAGCAGTTCCCGACCATCGACTCGACCGTGCCGGGCTTCGAGATGTGGGCGTGGACGGCGATGTACGTGCCGGCCGGCACGCCGAGGCCGATCGTCGACAAGCTGAATGCGCTGGTGCACGAGGCGATGAAGTCGGAGAGCTATCGCACGCTCACCCGCACCACCTACGGCATCCCGTTCCCCGGTACGCCCGAGGACCTTGCCGCTTTTCAGGCCAGCGAGACCAGGAAGTGGGGCGAGATCGTCACGGTGGCGGGGATGCAGGAGCCGTAGCGACCGGCAGGGCGCGCGCGGCCGCAACCTGCCAGACGGCGGCTGCCAGCACGCAGGCCGCCACGGCGAAGAACGCCGCACGGTAGCTCACGGCCGAGGCGATCAGGGCGAACAGCGGTGGTCCGAACACGGCGCCGGAGAAGGCGAGCGCCGTTTGCACGGCGGCGATGGCCGCCGCTTCGCCGGGCGGCGAGAGATGGACAAACTCCGCTTGTGATGTGCCGTTCCAGCTGATCACCACCGAGCCGTAGCCGATCACGACCACGGCGATCAGCCAGAAGGGCGTGTCGGCCTGGATGAGGCCGGTGGCCACACACCCGGCCGTCATGGCGATGCCCGTCCAGGCCAGCACTTTCATGCGTGGCAGTCGATCGCCGGCGGCGCCGCTGACCAGGCGCATGACGGTGCCGGCAATCTGCGACAGCGCCAGCAGCAGGCCCGCGCGCGCAATGCTGAGGCCGCAATGTTCGTAGAGATAGGTCACAAGGTAGAAGGTGAAGGTGTGCTGGGCGATCACATAGACGAACGCCGACCAGCCCAGCACGCGCAGCTGGGCGTGGCCCAGCACGTAGCGGATCGACCGCCAGATGCTAGCCGTTGGTCGGCCGGCGGTCACCACGACGTCGATGCCCGGCCGTATCAGCTCGACGATCAGGATCGTCGCGAGGGCCATCACCGCCGCCACCAGGCTGGCGCCGCGCCAGCCGAAATGCGCCAGCAGGAAGGGAAAGAGCACGCCGGCCAGGGCGAAGCCTAGCGGCACACCGGTCTGCTTGATGGAGAACACGATGCCGAACCATTCCCGCGGCACGCGCTGGGCCAGGACATGAGCGGCGGCGGGGTTGATCGGACCTTGCGCGGCGCCGATGAACAGCACGGCGATGACCGTCGTCGCCACCAGCGCCAGGGCATTGAAGGCAAGCCCGATGGCGCCCATCAGCAGCGCGAACTGGCAGACGCGCACCGCGCCCAGCCGCACGATCGGCTCGGCGGCGATCAGCGCCAGGACCGCCGCGACGGCGTAGATGATTGCCGTGAACACGCCGACCAGCTTGGGATCGATCGCGAGGTCGGTCGCAACCGCCGGCATCATGACGCTGAGCGCCAGGACGCAGAGCGAGATCATCGCCTGGATGGCGAGCATGCTCGCCACCGGGATGACCGCGCGATTCACCGGACGAGCTCGTACGAACACGCCTCACCCTGAGGAGGCCCGGAGGGCCGTCTCGAAGGGTGGGCAACAGGCGATGTGCTCGTGTCCACCCTTCGAGACGGGCGCTTCCCGCCCTCCTCAGGGTGAGGTGTGCTGTGCATTGCCGCCCTACATCCCGAACAGGTCGGCCTTGTTCAGGATCGTGTTGCGCAGGATGCGGATCGAGGCGACGTCGACCATGATGCCGTCGACGTTGATGGCGCCCAGGCCCTTGGCCTCGGCCTCGGCATAGGCCTTCTCGAGCTTGCGCGCCCGCGCCACGTCCTCGGGCTTGGGTGAGTAGATCTCCAGCGCATGCTCGATCTGCGAGGGATGGATCGCCCACTTGCCGACGCAGCCCAGGGTCATCGAGCGCCGGCACTCCTCGCGATAGGCCTCGGGGTTCTTGAAGTCGGCGAACGGACCGTCGACCGGATCGATGCCGGCGGCGCGGCAGGCCATCACCAGCCGGAAACGGGCGTAGTGCCAGATGTCGCCGGGATAGCCGTCGGTCTCGCCGACATTCTTGTTGGTGACGCCCATCGAGGCCGAGAAGTCGCCCATGCCGAACACCAGGCACTCGAGCCGCGGCGTCGACTTGGCGATGGCGTCGACGTTCTGCATGCCCTCGACCTCCTCGATCAGGGCTTCCAGGCCGATGCGGTTCTTGAGCTTCAGTTTCTTCTCGAGCTGGTGCAGCAGCTTGTCGGCGAACAGGATGTCGGCCGGAGTCAGGACCTTGGTCATCATGATGGTGTCGAGATGCTCGCCCGCGCCTTCGACCACCTCGATGATGTCTTCGAATGCGTATTCCGTTGTGAGGTCGTTGATGCGCACGCAGCGTGTCTTGCCCTTCCAGTTCAGCGTCTTCAGGGCCTCGACGATCTTCTTGCGGGCGTCGCGCTTCTGGCTGGGGGCGACGGCATCCTCGAGGTCGAGGAAGACATGGTCGGCCTTCGACTCGGATGCCTTCTGCATCATCTTCTCGCTCGAGCCGGGCGTGGAAAGCTGCACGCGGCGGGCGCGGCGCGGACGGTCGGTCATTTCGGGTCTCCCTCAGGCAACGATCTCAAGCAACGATTTTCTGGGCCCGCAGGCGCGCAATATCCGCGCCACCGAGGCCAAGACCGGTCAGATACTCATCCGTATGTTCCCCCAGCAAGGGGGCGCGATGGCGCACACGGCCGGGCGTCTCGCTCATCTTGATGGCGACGCCCGCCACCCTGGTCTCGTGGTCGAGGCCGGGATGGGGCACCGACACGACCATGTCGCGGGCGGCGAAGTGCGGGCTGGCGAACACGTCGCGCACGTCATTGACCGGGGCGAACGGCACCTGGCCGCCGAGATGGTCCAGCAGCTGCTGCTTGGTCCGCTGACCGGTGAAGGCCGACACCGCGGCGATGATCTCGTCCTGGTGCGCGCGGCGATCCTGCACCGTGGCGAGCCGCGGGTCGACGCCCATCTCGGGCCGGCCGATCAGGCGGCACAGGATCGGGAAGTGCGTGTCGGCGTGGGCGGCGATGGTGACGTGACCGTCCCTGGCCGGGAACATGCCGAACGGGCAGAGCAGGGGATGGTGGTTGCCCTCCGGCACCGGCACGCCGCCGGTGTAGGCGTGCTGGTGCACGATGCGCTCGCACATCGACAGGATGGCGTCGACCATGCCGACATCGACGAACTGGCCCTTGCCGGTCTTGTGGGCGCGCAGGATGGCGCTGACGATGCCGACGGCGCACATGGTGGCCGGCATGAGGTCGCCGATGCCGGGGCCGACCTTCATCGGCGTGTGGCCGTCCGGCCCGGTGATGGCCATGACGCCGCCGAACGCTTGGGCGACGACGTCATAGGCCGGCCAGTCGGTGTAGGGGCTCTTGCCGGTGCGCCAATCGCCGAAGCCGCGGATGGTCGCGTAGACCAGCTTGGGGAAGCGCTCGTGCAGGGTCTCGTAGCCGAGACCGAGACGATCCATGACGCCGCCGCGGTAGTTTTCGACCACGGCATCGGCGCCGTCGCACAGGCGCATGACCAGCTCGCGCCCCTCGGGCTGCTTGAGGTCGATGGCGATAGATTTCTTGTTGCGGTTCACCGAGGCGAAATAGCCGCCGAACGCCTTCAGCCTGTCGTCGGCGTGGTACGGGCCGATGATCCGGGTGTGGTCGCCATCGAGCGGTTCGACCTTGATGATCTCCGCACCCTGGTCGGCCAGCAGCATGGTGCAGAACGGTCCGGCCAGCATCTGCGTGAGATCGACGATGCGGACTCCGTCAAGGGCACCCGTACTCATTGCTGGGAGCGCGCCACTCCGTGGCGCTCATGGCCAGAACATGAGAAGAGCGCCACGGAGTGGCGCGCTCCCAGCAAGGACGCGATCACTTCTCGCCCCAGTGGCTGCGCCGCTTGATCAGCACCGTGCGCTCGCCCTCGAAGATGTGCTTGTCGTCCTGGTTCACGCCGTAGTGCTTGAAGCGCACGATGCCGGCGTCGGGCTGCTTGGCGTCGCTGGTCTCCAGGACCTCGCTGTAGCAGTAGAGCGTGTCGCCATGATAGAGGGGGCCCTTCAGGCGGATCTTGTCCATGCCGAGCTCCATCAGGGCGTTCTCGGCGGTGTCCTGGGCGGCGAGCCCGATGCACATCGAGATGGTGACGCCGCCGAAGCCCAGCCGCTGGCCGTAGTTCGTGCCCTTGGTCAGGTGCTCGTTGAAGTGTGCCTCGGCCGTGTTCATGGTGACGTTGGTGATCCAGACCTGCTCCATCGGTTCCACGGTCTTGCCGCGCGCGTGTTTCAGGACGTCGCCGACCTTGAAATCCTCGAAGTAGTTGGCTTTGCCGGTGAGGGAGCTGACTTTCATCAGTTCCTCCCGCGGCCCAGCAGCCGGTCGGAGATGATGCGCTTCTGGATCTCCGACGTGCCCTCGAAGATCTTGGTGAGACGCGCATCGCGCCAGTGCCGCTCCACCGCGTGCAGCGTGGTGTAACCGGCGCCGCCGTGGATCTGGATGCCCTCGCTGCACACCCGCTCGGCCATCTCCGAGGCGAACAGCTTCACCATGGACGCTTCCTTGTCGCAGCGCTGGCCAGTGTCGATCTGCTCGCAGACGAAGTAGTTGAGCTGCCGCGCCGCCTCGATCTGGGTCGCCATCTCGGCGATCTTGAAGCGGATTGCCTGGAAGTCCGAGATCGGCCGGTCGAACTGCCGGCGGTCGTTGGCGTACTTGATCGAATCGTCGAGCGCGCCCTGGGCAAGGCCGATGGCGCGGGCCGCCGTGTGGGCGCGCGCGGTCTCGAGGCCCGAGGTGGCGTAGTAGAAAGCCTTGCCTTCCTCACCGATCATGTCGGCCGCGTCGACGTGGAAATTGTCGAAGGCGAGCTCGTAGGTCTTCCAGCCGAAATAGCCGATCTTGGGGATCGGCGCGCCGCTGATGCCCTTGGGCAGCGTGCCGCGCTTCTTCTCGACGAAGAACATGGAAAGGCCCATGTGACGCTTACCCGGCGGTGGATCGGAGGTGCGCGCAATGATGATCAGGAAGTCCGCACCGTCGGCGAAGGTGCACCAGTACTTGTTGCCGCTGATCAGGTAGCCGGAGCCGTCCTTCCGGGCGCGGCAGGAGATGTTGGCGACGTCGGAGCCGGCGTTGGGCTCGGACATGGAGAAGGCGCCGAGGAACGAGCCGTTGGCCATGCGCGGCAGATAGCGGGCGCGCTGCTCCTCGCTCATCTCCTGCGATCCGATCAGGAGGTTGCCGCGGGCGATCAGCGAGGCGACGCTCATCCAGCCGCGCGACAGCTCCTCGGTGACCAGGCAGTACTCGAAGCAGCCCAAACCGAGCCCGCCGTACTTCTCCGGGATCAGGATGCCGAAATAGCCGAGCTCGGCCATCTTGTCGCGTAGGTCCATCGGAATGTCGCCTTTTTCGGGGTCGAGCTTGTTGGCGACCGGCAGGACCTCGTTGAGGGTGAATTCGCGCGCCTGCTCCTGGATCATGCGGCGCTCTTCGGTGATGTACGGCATGGCGTTAGGAATTCCTGAGACGGACGAGATTGGTGCGCTTGAAGTCGATGACCTGTTCTTCGCGCTGGTTGAAGCCTTTGGTGTGCCAGGTGACGATGCCGAACCCTTTGTGGGAGTCCGAGATGCGCCGGTCGAGCACGACCGATTCGGCCCTGAGCGAATCGCCCGGATAGACGGGCTGGTGATAGCTGAGCTGGTTGACGCCGAGGAACGGCCCGCCGCCCTCGCTCAGATCCTCGACCGTGAGCCCGAACACCGTGGTGAAGACCAGCAGCGGATTGACGACGATACCGGGATGCCCGTGAGCGCGGGCGTAGGCGGCATTGTAGTAGTGCGGGTTGAAGTGCAGCGTCAGCGTCGAGAAGAGGGTGCTTTCCGATTCAGTGACGGTGCGTCCCCAGTGATGCTTGAACACGCGGCCGGGCTCGAAGTCTTCATAGCGGTTCCCTTTCGGCACCAGCCGCGCCCGCGTCCTGAAGTCGTCTGACATTCCTTCTCCTTAAGGGAGCGCGGGCCTCCGGCCCGCATCATGAGCGTGGAACGCCCAATCGGCCCTCGGCCGATTGGGCGCGAGGCCCGCGCTCCCTAGTTCTTTGCTGACGCGCGCGCCAACTCACCCACGTCGCTCATGCTGTCGATGCGCTCGATGGCGTCGTAGAGCCGCCGCGTGCCGGCGGCGCCCAAAACCGGTGTCACCAGGCTCTCGAACTTGGTCTCGATGGCCGCGCGCTGCTTCTTGACGTCGGTCCACGGGATGCCCGAATCGTGGCTGGCCTCCAAGGTCGTGCCGTCGTCGAGCTGGATCGCCATCTCGGCCAGCGAATGCTCCCAGTTCGGCTTGAACTCGATCGACACCTTGTCGCGCAGCGCCTTCATGCGCGGCTCCTGGGTGATGGCGTCGTTGTAGGAATCGAGCGCCGCGGTATCGACGCCGTTCAGCGCCATCGCCACGGTCTGGCGCAGCGAGAACTTGGCCTGCAGGCCGGTCGTCGGGTCAGGGATGTTGCAGACCTTGTCGGCGCCGGCGTCGATCCGGAGCAGGATCTTCTTCACGCGCTCCGGCGGGAAGTTGCTCTTGAGTCGGATCTCCTTGGCGCATTCGATCGGTGCATGCGTCAGGTAGCAGGCGGCGTGGTACTTGAAGAGGTTGTTGCGCAGATGCCAGCCCTGCGGCGGCTCACCCAGCGCGGCATCGGCATTGAGATGGTCGCTCTGCGACGAGGCGAAGCCTTGGTCGCACTCCAGTGAATCACCCCGCGCGGTGAACCCCTTGGCGGCGAGGCGAGCGGCGCGCAGGCCGTGCTCGGACGCCGTGCCGGCATGCAGCGGCTTGCACATGGTGCCGAAGTTCGACTTCAGCCCGGCGGCCTGGGTGGCAGCGATGCCGAAGGCGACGGCGAGCTGCTTATCGCTCAGCCCCAGCATTCGCCCCGCGGCCGCCGTGGCCGAGAAGGAGCCTACCGTGCCGGTGACATGGAAGCCTTTCTGATAGTGGCTGGGCGACACCAGGCGGCCGACGCGGCCCGAGGTCTCGTAGCCCGCGACGAAGCTTTCGATGAACAGGCGGCCCGATGCCTTGATCTGCTCGCCCAGCGCCAGCAGGGCAGGGACCACGGTCACTGTCGGATGGCCGCCCATCGAGAAATTGACGTCGTCGTAGTCGAGGGCGTGACTCGCGGCGCCGTTGATCAGGGTCGCCGTCGACGGCAGCACCTTCTCCGTGCGGCCGACCAGCGAGGCCTGGCCCTTGGCGCCATCCTCCAGCGCCTCGCGCACCAGGATGTCGGTCAGTTCCTCGTGCGCGCCGGGCACCGTGACAGCGAACAAGTCGAGCAGGCACTGCTTGGTGCGCTCGACCAGGTCGGCCGGCAGGTCGTTCCAGGCGAGCACGGCGGCGCGGCGGGCGATTTCGGCGGTGACGGGCACGGCGACCATTCGGGCCTCCACTGATGAGGAAGGCCGAAGTGTCGGATACTGGGCGCGGCGTTGTCTACTGGGGCGACTAGCCGTTGCCGCACGGCGGTGCGAGCCGGTTCGGGGACTCCTGGTGAAGGTCCTCGGCATGGGTACCGGTGGCGTCACTGAAGGGCTCAGTACGGGCAGGTCTTGTAGTGGGAGTCGTCGTTGCCGCGAATGGCGACCTTGCCCTTGGTGTCGAGCGACCACTTGAGGCGCAAGACCGTTTGCGGCGGACCTGTGTCGTACAGGAAGTCGAATACGCCGTCGGGCCTGAACGCTATCGCGTGGCGCGAGCCGTCATCGGGCATCCACACGCCCACCAGCGCCTTGCGGTCGTCCTCCGACGCCTTTTCCGCCCAACACGCCGCCAGGCCGAGGGCCATCAACACGATCGATAAGGTATGGCTGACTTTCATGGACTCCGTTGCTCGCCGGTATGTGAATTGACGGTCGCACACAAGGCACCGACAATAGCCACAGATGCCGACTTGATCCCCGCTTCATCCGGGAGATTGATGTGCGCGTCCCCTTTTTGACTATCGCCGTAACGTCGTTCTTGGCGGGTTGTGCCGCGCAGGTTCCCCCGAGCGCGCTCGACACGTCACTCGCCCCCATACAGACGAACCTGGCACAGACGAACCTTGCCCAAACGAACCTTCAGAATTGTCGCGACTTCACCACGCAGGTCGCGGTTGAAGGGCAGATGCGACAGGGCGTCGGGCAAACGTGCCTGCAGCCGGATGGGAGCTGGCGGGTCACGCTCAATACGCCCGGTCTGCCGGAGCAGACCTACACGCTGCCGCCGCAGGGCACCTATCCGTATCCCTATGCGTATGCCGACCCATCTTACTGGGCGGACCCGTGGTTCTATGGGCCGGTGTTTGTCAGCAATCGTGTCTTCCTGGTCCGCACGTTCCGGCACCACCATTTCAAACAAGGTGGTTACCACCACGGCGGCCATCACGGCGGGCACAAGTGAAGAGGATGCGTCCCTCTAGAACTTCCGCGCGACGATGTGAACGATGTGCCAGTGCTTGGCATTGCCGCGCGGCGTGACGCCGTCGGCTTCTTCTTCCTCGAACATCTCGAGCTCGAGCCCGTCGAGCATGGCCGTGGCCTCGTCGCGGCTAACGAAGGTCATACCCGGCCGGCCGACCCATGAATCGCGCGGACCGTACCATTGCCCGCTGAAGCGGCCGCCTAGAGGCAGCGCCTCGCGAATGCGCTGCCATACCTGATGGAACGCCGCCGGCTCGCAAAGCGGCATGGCGAAACTGGAATTCACGAGCCTGACGTCGATGGGCAGCGGCACCTGCTCGAAGCGCCCCACGATCGGCGTGAGCTCGTGACCCTCCGGTAGCGGCCGCGCCTGCAGCTGCTTCATCGCCTCGGGCTCGGCATCGACGGCGACCACGCGCCAGCCGCGGCGCAGCATCTCGATCACGTCGCGACCATCCCCGCAGCCCAGGTCGACGGCCAGTGAGCCGGCGGCCTCAGGACCGAAGCGGTCGAGTGCTGTGATCAATGTGCGGCGCGGCGGTCGGTCGCGCAGCTTCTCGTAATAGGTCGCCCAACCAGCGGACTTGCCTTCCGTCATGCGCTCGTTCGCAGCGTCATCTGCTTGTCGCTCGCCGTCTCGTGTGATCGTATGCCTTCCCAACAATAATAAGGTCAGGCTCAGGGAGGAACCATGAAGGGGCTGGCAAGCCTTGCCGTCGTCGCGGCGCTCGCCCTTGCGCCGGTGGCGCATGCAGAAATCAAGGATCTGGAAGAGGGGGCCAAGAAGGAGGGCGAGCTCACCTGGTACGTGGCGCACTACACGTCCGAGGGGGCCGAGGACCTGGGCCGCGCCTTCACCGAGACCTACGGCGTCAAGGTCAATGTCGTGCGCACCACGGCGCAGGTCGCCTATCAGCGCCTGCTGCAGGACCTCAAGAACAACCAGACGGTCTGCGATGTCTTCTCGTCGACCGACGTCGGCCACTATGTGCGCCTGGCGGCTGAGGGGCGCTTCGAGAAGTACAAGCCGGAAACCGAGGACAAGATCGTCCCGACCTTCCGCAATTTCGATCCGCAGGGCTTCTACCACGCGACCTCGGCCGGCCTGGTCGTGCTCACTTACAACAGCAGCAAGGTGAAGGCCGAGGATGCCCCCAAGAAGTGGCAGGACCTTCTCGACATCAAATGGAAGGGCAAGGTCTCGACCGGCCATCCCGGGTTCTCGGGCTATGTCGGCACCTGGGTGCTGATGATGAAGAACCTCTATGGCTGGACCTATTTCGACAAGCTCGAGCAGAACAAGCCGCAAATCGGCCGCTCGATCAACGACACGGTGACGGCGCTCAATGCCGGCGAACGCCAGGTGGCGGCGGGCGCCGACGGCTCAACCCTGTTCAGCGCCGCGCGCGGCAATCCGCTGGCGGTGTCCTATCCCACCGATGGATCGGTGCTGATCATCGCGCCCTCGGCGATCATGAAGGGCACCAAGCATCCCAATGCCGCCAAGCTCTTCATGGAGTTCCTCTATTCGATCGAGGCGGCGAAGATCAACGCCAAGCACTTCGCCATCCCGCTCCGGCCCGAAGTGCCGTCGCCAACCGGCGCCAAGCCGATCAGCGAGGTCAAGACCATCCGTCCGACCGTGGCCCAGATCGACAAGGGCGTGCCTGAGGTGATCGAGCAGTGGCGCGATACTTTCGGGAACTAGGGTAGGTAGATGAGCCACAATCGCTGTCATCCTGAGCGTAGCGAAGGATCTCATGCCGGGTGCAAGCGGCGATGAGGTCCTTCGCTTCGCTCAGGACGACATGAAACAATGACCGTCGCCGCCCCCGGCCTCGTGACATCCGCGCCGCGTACCTCGCGCGGCATCTCGTTAGACTCCACCTGGCTGATCTGGATCGCGATCATCGCCGTCCTGCTGTTCCTGGTGGTGAGCCCGTTCATCTACCTCGTGATCACCAGCTTCACCGCCGAGCGCACGGGCGAATTCACCTTTGCCAACTACGCCGCCGCCTACGGCCGCGCCCGTTACGTCGATGCGCTCATAAACTCGCTGAAGCTCGGCGCCGCCGCGGCCGCCCTTGCCGGTGTCTTCGCCATCCCGCTCGCCTGGGCGGTGGCGCGCACCGACATGCCGGGCCGCGGGCTGACGCGCATGCTGGTCCTGGCGACCTTCATCACGCCGCCCTACACCGGCGCCGTCGCCTGGATCCTGCTGGCTGGTCCCAATGCCGGCTGGCTCAACCGTTTCTACACGCTGCTGACGGGGGCAGAGGCCGGGCCGTTCAACATCTACAGCTTCGCCGGGCTGGCGCTGGTCATCGCCCTCTATTCCTTCCCCTACATCTTCATCTTCACCAGTGCGGCGCTCGAGCTGGTGTCGTCGGAGATGGAGGACGCCGCCAACATCCTGGGGGCCGGCGCCTGGCGCACCATGCGCCGGGTGACCCTGCCGCTGGCGTTGCCCGCGATCCTGGGCGGCCTGATCATCTGCTTCCTCGAAGCGATCGCGCTCTTCGGCTCGCCGGCCATGATCGCCATCCCGGCGCGCTTCAACGTCGTCACCACCCAGCTCTTCCAGTTCTTCGGCAACCCCGTGCGCGTCGAGGTCGCCGCGGCCTATGCCATGCCGCTGCTCGGCGTCACCATCGCGTTGATCCTGATCCAGCGTATGATGACCCGGCGCAAGGGCTTCGTCGCGCTGACGGGCAAAGGCGGCGAGCGCCGGCCGATCCGGCTGGGCGCCTGGCGCTGGGCGATGTTCGGCTACGCCATGCTGGTCGGCGCCCTGTCCGTGTTCCTGCCCTATCTCTTCCTGCTGCAGGCCGCCTTCGCCAAGGCGTGGGGGCGCGGCTTCAGCCTCGACAATCTCTCGCTGCGCAACTTCCACTTCGTGCTGTTCGAGCATGCCACCGCGGCCAAGTCGGTGCTGAACAGCTTCCTCTACGCCGGCGTCAGCGCCACCGCCGTGGTGATCCTGACCCTGGGCGTGGCCTATATCGTGACCCGCCGCCTGGTGCCGTTCGGCGGCATCCTGGGTTTCCTCTGCATCGCACCGTTCGTGATCCCCGGCGTCGTGCTGGCCATCGGCTTCTACGCCGCGTACGCGCCGCCGCCGCTCGCCCTCTACGGCACGGCGCTGATCCTGATCCTGGCCTTCACCACGCGCTTCCTGCCCATCGGCTACGTCAATGCCAGCGCCGCCATCCGCAGCCTCAATCCCGAGATGGAGGAAGCGGTGCGCGTGCTGGGCGGCAGCCGGCTCACCGCCTTGCGTCGCGTCGTGGCCCCGCTGTTGAAGCGCAGCCTCTTGGGCGCCTGGCTGCTGATCTTCATTCCGGCGACGCGCGAATTGTCGGCGGCGATCTTCCTCTATGGCCCCAACACCAAGGTCGCCTCGGTCATGATCTTCGACATGAGCGAGGAGGGGAACTTCGAGTACCTCGCCGCGCTCGCCCTGATCCTTCAGGTCCTCACGCTGCCGTTGCTGTGGATCGGCCAGAAGGCCTTGGGACGCGACTTCATGCTGAGGCGCAACGCGACATGAGCAAGCTCGCCCTCAGGAACGTCGCCCGCCGTTACGGTGCGGTGGATGCCGTCGCCGACTTCTCGCTGGAGCTGGCGCCAGGTGAGTTCGTGTCGCTGCTGGGGCCGTCGGGCTGCGGCAAGACCACGACCTTGCGCATGATCGCAGGCTTCGTGCCACCCTCGGCCGGCACCATCGAGATGGATGGGCAGGTGATCTCGTCGCCGTCCTCCGTCATGCCGCCCGAGAAGCGGCGCATGTCCATGATCTTCCAGAGCTATGCCATCTGGCCCAACATGACGGTGGGCGAGAATGTCGGCTTCGGCCTGCAGGTGCGCAAGCTCAGCCGCGCCGACATCGACCGCAAGGTCGACGCCATCCTCGACGTCGTGCAGATGCGCGGCCTGAAGGGCCGCTATCCCGCCGAGCTCTCGGGCGGCCAGCAGCAGCGCGTCGCCCTGGCGCGTGCGATCGTCGTCGAGCCCGAGGTGCTGCTGCTCGACGAGCCGCTCTCGAACCTCGACGCCAACCTGCGCGAGGAGATGCGGTTCGAGATCCGCCGCCTGCACGATGAGTTCAAGATCACGACGGTCTATGTGACGCACGATCAGTCGGAGGCGATGGTCACGTCCGACCGCATCGTTGTCATGAACCACGGCCGCATCGAGCAGATCGACGCGCCGCACAGGCTCTACGCCCGGCCGAAGAGCCGCTTCGTCGCGGGCTTCATCGGACGCACGAACTTCCTCGAAGGCACGCGGCAGGGCAGCGACGTCCGCTTCGACGGCTTCTCGGCCGATGCCTCACACCTGGAGCGGGCGGATGGCACGGCGCTGTTGTACTCCCTTCGCCCACAGGCGATCGGTCTCTCGACCCAGAAGCCCAATGGCGGCAGCCTTGCTGTGGAAGCAGAGATCGCGGCACGGTCCTATCTCGGCGAATATTGGGACTATCAGGCCCGGCCGCTCGGCGGCACCAAGCCCGTGCGCGTTTCGACGGGCCCGGGCATCGTCTTCGAGGTCGGCAGCAGGGTCTGGCTGGAGATCGACCCGGCCGACATGGTGCGCGTCGAGTAGGCGGGAGTGAGGCCGTTCCGCCTGAAGCCGGAGGAGACTAGCTCCACGACCATTTCGGTTGCGGCGAGGCGCCCGAAGTGCAGAGACCCCAATGCGGTCCCCAGGCTCCCTCGCTCGTCTTCCATGGTTCGTTGAACATCTCGAACCAGTATGCGTCGAAGGCCCTGTTCAGGAAATTGTTGCCACGGCACCAGGTCTTGGTCGTGGCGTAGTTGAGCTGTTCGTTCGGGACCGTCGTCAGCCATTGCGCTGCACCGTCGCTGGGCCAGCCGATCTCCGCGATCACGACCTTCTTGCCCAGGTTCGCGGCCTGCTGCATGCCGTTGGCCCACGACCATTGCATGTTGGGATCGATATTTCCGGGTTGGGCACTCGATCCAGCCTTGAAAGCGTACCAAGGGTAAACCGTAAGGTAGACGACCCGATCACAGGCACTGACGACGGGCGTCCACTGAGAGGCGCTAGGCTGCAGGGCCGTTCCGGTGAGACAGCACGTGACGGTAGCGCCGGCGACAGCGGGGTAGCGACGCTTTTCGGTAGTCGCAAACTTCATCGCGTCGATGATCAGGCCAGGCTGGACGCCGTTGAAATCGACCTCGTTCCCGACGACGAGGTCCAGGGAGAGCGACGGCCGGCGGTACTTGCTCGCCGCCTGTTGCCCCTGCTGCAGGGCTTGGGTGATGAGCGCCTTGGCCCTTACAATCGTGGTGGATTGGCCGATTTCGATGCCCAGCCCGAGGCGAAGATTGTATTTCGTTGCCTTGTCGACATTCCATTGATTGCCACCGGCGACTCCGTAGGTGCGGACATGGGTGAAGCCGAGAGCGGCGATGGCCTTCATATCGGCGTCGACGCTGGCTTCCGTCGGGCCTGTATCGGGCGGCTGCCAGCCGGCCTCGCGATAGGGACCGTAGCAGACGCCGAAGTATGTCATGGAGCTTCTCCGTGCCTCGTTGTCGCGGGAAACGCGAACCCCTGGGAGCATGTAATCGGCGATTGCATTAGTCAACGATAGTACTAGTTAGCCGGAAGGGTGGCCGTGCCGGGCGCCTTGCTACGTCCGCATGTTGGGACGGGGCGATCCTATCTCGGCGAGTATTGGGACTATCAGGTCCGTCCGCTGGGAGCCGCCAAACCGGTGCGCGTTTCCACCGGACCGAACGTCATTTTCGAGGTCGGCAGCCGCGTCTGGCTGGAGATCGATCCTGCGTCGATGGTGCGCGTCGAATAGCCATCGAGGTCGAGCGAGAAGCCCGGCTCGGCGATATGGACCGTGACCCCGGGAAACCGCTCGCGGACGGCGGTTGCGAAGGACGGCCAGGGTTCGGAGACCGCGCCCATCATGGCGTGGAACTTTTCGTGCGGCGGGTAGAGCACGACGATCCTGGGCTTGAGCGCCGCCACGCCACGCACCACGTCGGCCATGAAATTGAGTTGCATGCCCGCCAGCAGCACGTCGGTGCGCACGCGCCGGCCTAGGTCCGTGATCTCGGCGTCGGTCATCTTGCTGTTGAAGCCTTCGTTGTAGTTGAGGACCGTGAGCCCGTCGGGAAGCTCGACATGAAAGCCGGTGTAGGGCGAATAGAAAGGTGCCGACGTGGCGCTGCTCCATGCCCAGGAAAGCTGGGTGGCGTTGCCGTGGAAGAGGGCGCGGGTGAGGGCGCGCGGCAGGTTTATGTCGCGGTGCTTCCAGCGGAAAGCCGTGAGTTTGAAGCCGGGGAGCGAGATCTCGCCGAAGGTCTTGGGGTCGACGACCCGCAGGCGGTCGGCTGGAATGCCGCGGCGCCATTTCAGGAAAGAGCAGACGGAAGGCGAGCCGACCACGACGGCGTCCGTCGCTTTGGCGATGACGGGCACGTCAAGGAAATGCTCCTCGTGCCCATGCGTCACGCAGATGTATTTGGCGTGGCGAAAGTCGTCGAGGTGGAACCATTCGGCGCCGCAATACGGCCGGAAGAACGGGTCGAAGAACAGCGCGCCGTCGCCGGTCTCGATCGAGAGCGCCGACCATCCGAAATAGCGAATCGTGGTCATTTGATCAGAGGGTCGTTCTTGGTTTCGCGGGCGAAGAAGGTGGCGGCGAGGGTAACAAGGGCGAGCAGGATGAGCATCACCGAAACGCCCGCGGTTCCGCCCATCGCGGCGGCCAATGCCGTGGCGATGATGGGCGCGAAGCCGCCGCCGATCGCCGCCGAGGCCTGGAAGCCGAAGGAAGCGCCGCTGTAGCGCACGCGGGCGCCGAACAGTTCGGGGAAGTAGGCAGACTCCGGTGCGAACATCAAGCCGTGGCCGAAGTTCAGCGCGATGATGACCGCCACGGTCACGACCCAGGCGATCTTGGTGTCGATCATCCAGAACAGCGGGAACGCGAACAGGACGGTGAACAGCACGCCGGCGAAATAGAACGGCCGGCGGCCCAGCCGGTCCGTCAGGTAGCCGAACAGGGGGATCGAGGCGACCTCGATCAAGGCTGCCCAGAAGATGGCGTCGAGCATCAGGGTGCGCGGCAGTCCGAGTTTGGTCGTGGCATAGACCACAACGAACACGGTCAGCATGTAGACCCAGGAGACTTCCGATATCTTCAATCCCATCGCCACCAGGAAGGCGCGTGGGTTTCCGAAGACGGCCTCGACGAAGGGATTGGCCGAAAGCTCGCGCCGCGCCTTGATCTCCTCGAACACCGGCGTCTCGGGCACGCGCGCCCGAATGAAGGCGCCGAGCGCCACGAGGAGGACGCTGATCAGGAACGGGATGCGCCAGCCCCAAGCGAGGAACTGCGCCTCGGGCATCATGGTCACCAGGGCGAATACGCCGGATGACGTGACGAGGCCCAGGGGGAAGCCGACCTGGACCAGGCTGCCGTAGAAGCCACGTTGCCCGGCCGGCGCGTGCTCCAGCACCATCAGTGAAGCGCCGCCCCATTCGCCGCCCAGCCCGATACCCTGCACGAAGCGCAGCACGACCAGCAGCACCGGCGCCATGACGCCGATCTGGCTGTAGGTCGGCAGCAGGCCGATCAGGAAGGTGCCGAGGCCCATGACAAACATAGTGAGCATCAGCATGGACTTGCGCCCTATGCGATCTCCGAAGTAGCCGAACAAGGCGCCGCCGACCGGCCGGGCGATGAAGCCGACGGCATAGGTCGCAAGCGAGGCGAGCGTGCCGGTCAGCGGATCGACCGTGGGGAAGAACAGCTTGTTGAAGACCAACGCGGCTGCCGTGCCGTAGATCAGGAAATCGTACCATTCGATGATGGTGCCGAAGGTGCCGGCGAAGGCGATGGTCGCCATGCTCCGGCTGGCGGATTGGGCGGGCATGGCCGCAGTGGTCGAAGTCATGCCAGTGTTCCTTTTGCGACGATGTTGCTCTCGCAGGCCGCACCGCATGCCCAAAATGGCGGCACCCCGGGGCGCCGGTACGGCTTGTCGCCGTGTATCCTGCATGTTTCATGCCATTCAACTTTTTGGCGTAGAAGTTGCCTCACAGGATTTGCCATGAAATTCGGGGTTTTCATCTATGACGGCGTCGAGCCGATCGATCTCGCTACGTTCGGCGTCCTGTCGATGGCGCGGCGCATTCGACCCGACATCGCGATCACCACGCTCGCGCCCGTGGCCGGGCCGGTGAAGCTCGCCAACGGCCTGGTGGTGATGGCCGAGCACGCGCTCAACGAGGCGCCGCCGCTCGACGTGCTGATCGTGACCGGTGGGCCGGGCTGGGTCGAGGAGAGCAGGCGCCCCGAAACCTTGTCGGCCTTGCGGGTGCGGGCCGCCGACACGCTGCTGGTGTCGGTCTGCACCGGTGGCATGATCCTGGGCGCCAGCGGCGTCCTGGATGGCAAGCGCGCCACCACCAAGCGCGAGGTCGTGCCGCCGGAGGAGCCGCCGATCGATCGCCTGCGCGCGCTTTATCCTCGGATCGAGGTGCGCGAGGCGAGCCTGGTGGAAGAAGATCGTGTAATAACGGGCGGCGGCGTCGCGCTTTGCATCGACGCCATGTTGCACCTTCTCAAGAGGCTGTACGGCGGCGACGTGGCCGCCGAAACCGCCCGCATCCTGGAATACAGCCGCGCATGGTCCGCAAATCTAAAAGAGTTTCCGCCGCTCCTCAGAAGCGCGTCCTGAAAGCGTCGGCCGGACGCCAGCCGGCCAGGGCGACGCCGGCCAGGGCGACGAAAGTGGAGTTGCAGCTGGGCGAACGCATTGCGGCGTTGCGCGCCGCCGTCGGGTTCACCCTAGAGCGGCTGGCCGGCGAGACGGGCTTCACCAAGGGCTACCTCTCCAAGATCGAGAACTCCAAGGTCATCCCGCCGATCGGTACGTTGGTGAAGCTGGCGAAGGTCTTGCACACCGACCTCGCCGACCTGTTCGCCAGCGGCTCGGCGGAGCCCGCCAACGACGCCATCAGCATCGTGCGCTCCTGGGAGCGCGAAGCGGTGATCCGGGGCGGCAGTTCGTTCGGCTACGACTATGTGGCGCTTGCCCATAAGCGGCACCACAAGCAGATGGAGCCGTTCGTCATGGTGTTTCCCTCGAAGGTCGACAAGGACATCCGCTTCGAGCACAAGGGCGAGGAGTTCATGTTCATCCTGGCCGGCAAGGTCGAGTTCGAGGCGGAGATCGATGGCCGCACCAAGACCTGGATCCTGTCACCGGGCGACAGCGCCTATTTCGACTCCGAGATTCCTCATCGCGGCCGCAGCCTGAAGGGTGAATCGCGCGCCTTGGTCGTGATCTACCGAACGACGGACCAAGCCTGATCCGGGTCACTTCCCGAGAGGGCGGTTGTCGATCTGGATCGGCGAGTCGAAGTAAATGATCTGCGGGTCGACGCCCGATCGTGCCTTTATCTTGGCGATGAGCTCCGGCGTGAACCACGCTTGCGCGGCCGCACGATCGGTCCACAGATACAGGCCACCATATGTGTCGTCGTTGACGGTGAAGATCTTGAAGATCAGGCCGGGGATCTTCTGATAGGTCGGCACCGAGGCGACGATGCCCTCGTCGATCTTGGCGCGCGGCACGCCGGCCGGGATCTTGGCGATCACTACCGTGGTGACAAGCTTCTCGGCGTTGACGGTCTGGGCTGCGGCCGGGGCGGCGTAGCCGGTGGCGGCTATCAGGAGGACGGCGAGAGCGCGGCGCACATTCGTCAAGGAACTCTCCTTCGCTAGGATTTCACGATTGGCTTATCAGGACGCGCCGGGACGGCCTTCATGAGGACTTTTCGTCATGGGTGAGCTGTGCTCAGCTATGGCGTGGCTCGTCCGGATCAGCCCGCCCTTTCCACCCTGCGCGCCTTCGCCGCCGCGGGCCGCCACGAGAGCGTGCGGCAGGCAGCCGACGAACTCGGCGTGACGCCGTCCGCCGTCAGCCACCAGATCAGGATCCTCGAAACCTGGGTGGGCGCCGCGCTTTTCGTGCGCGCGCCCCGGCGCATCCGGCTGACGCCGCTTGGCCGAACGCTGTTCGCAAAGGTGAATACAGGATTTGAGACCATCGCCCGGGCGGTTGTTGCCGCACGCCACGGCGCCCGCGACACTTCTCTCCGGGTGAGTGCGCTGCCGCTCTTCACCAGCGTCTGGTTGATCCCGCGCCTCGAGCGCTTTCACCGGGTTTGCGAGAAGGCGGGAGCCGAGATTTCCATCGATCTCGACACCACCAGCGCGCTCGCCGATTTCGATGGCGACACGATCGACGTGGCGATCCGCAACGTGCGCCGACCGACGGCGAACCTCGTGGCCCGCAAGCTTCTGGATCTCAACGCCGTTCCGCTTTGCGCGGCTGCCGTGGCAGAACGGCTCGTCGGACCCGAAGACCTGGCGGGCTCGACCTTGATCCACATCTCCGGCCGGCGGGATGGATGGCAACGGTGGCTCGATGCCTGTGGCGTCGGCCACATTCGAGGACGTCGGAACCTGTCGGTCGATACCGTGCCGGCCGCCCTGGAAGCCGCCGCGGCGGGAAGGGGGATCACGCTTGGCGTCGATCCGCTGGTCTGGGATGCGCCGGTGGCGTCGCGGCTCGTCATCCCTTTCAAGGCACCGCGCGTCAGCGCCGGAGCCTATTTCGTGGTCTACCGGTCCGGCGACCGGTCGCGCCGGGCCGTCAAGCTCTTCGCCGACTGGATAGAAGCGGAAATGAAGGTCGACAGGCGACGTCTGTCCGTGAATTCCCGGAATGCGCAACGCGCGGCGCGGCTCGCTTGACCGCGAGCGGCCAGCCATCGAATCTAGCGACCTTCTGCGGTCAACCTCAACGAAAGTCCCATCATGACATCCGGTCCGCTTGCGCGCTTCACCGTCCTCGACCTGACCCGGGTCCGCGCCGGCCCCACGGCTGTCCGCTACCTCGCCGACTGGGGCGCCAACTGCATCAAGGTCGAGATGCCGCCATCGGCCGGCGACATGGACATGGGCGGGCCGCGCCATGGACCTGATTTCCAGAACCTGCACCGCAACAAGAGGTCGATCACGCTCAACCTCAAGGAGCCGGACGGCCTCGCGGTCTTCAAGAAGCTGGTCGAGAAGGCCGACGTCGTGGTCGAGAACTACCGCGCCGACGTGAAGTTTCGCCTCGGCATCGACTACGAAAGCCTGAAGAAGGTGAACCCACGCATCATCCTGGGCTCGATCTCGGGCTTCGGGCAGGACGGCCCCTATGCCGAGCGCGCCGGCTTCGACCAGATCGCCCAGGGCATGGGCGGCCTGATGTGGGTGACCGGCATGGAGGGGCAGGGACCGGTGCGCGCCGGCATCGCCGTGGCCGACGTCGGCGCGGGCCTGCACTGCGCCATCGGTATCCTGATCGCGCTGCTCGAGCGCGAGACCTCGGGGCAGGGCCAGTGGGTGTCGAGCTCGCTGCTGCAAGCCATGATCTCGATGTGCGACTTCCAGGCCGCGCGTTGGACCATCGCCAAGGACGTTCCGGGGCAGGCCGGCAACAACCATCCGACCTCGATCCCGACCGGCGTGTTCAAGACCAAGGACGGCTACATCAACATCGCAGCGTCGGGCGGCCACATCTACAAGCGCTTTTGCGAGAGCATCAACGCGCCCGAGCTCATGACCGACGAGAAGTTCTCGACCGACAAGGCGCGGCGCGCCAACCGCGATCTGTTGAACGCCGAGATCGAGAAACGGGTCGGCGCCTACGGCAGCGCCGAGCTCGTCGAGAAGCTCAACAAGGCCGGCGTCCCGGCGGGCCCGATCTACAAGATGGACGAGATGTTCGCCGATCCGCAGGTCAAGCACCTCAAGATGGCGCATCCCGTGAACTCGCCCAAGCTTGGCCCGATCGAGCTGATCGGCCAGGCCATCAACATGAGCCGCACGCCCTTCGAGATGCGCAGCGCCACGCCCGAGCAGGGCGAGCATACCGAGGCGGTGCTCAAAGAGGCGGGCTACGACGCCCAGCAGATCGCGAGCTTCAAGCAGCGCGGAGTCATCTAGTCTCGCCGGACCGCGGGCCTCCAGGCCCGCTCATGAATCATGATTGCGGGCCTGGAGGCCCGCGGTCCGGCAAGAAGGAGAAGAACATGCTCAGTCCCACCCCGAACATGATCGCCGAGAAGCATGGGCCGGTCGGCAAGCTCATCTTCAACAAGCCGGCCAAGCACAACGCCACCTCGACCGACATGTGGGAGGCGATACCCGTCATCCTCGACGACTTCGAGAAGGATCCGGCCATCCGCGTCGTCGTGGTGACCGGGGCTGGCGACAAGGCGTTCGTGTCGGGCGCGGACATCTCGGAGTTCGAGAAGGCGCGCTCGACGCCCGAGCAGGTCGCCTACTACGACAAGATCGGCGAGGTCGCCAACGCGCGGCTCACCAAGTGCTCCAAGCCGACGATCGCCCGCATCCGCGGCTACTGCATCGGCGGCGGGCTCGCGGTGTCGCTGACCTGCGACATCCGGATCGCTTCGGAAAAGTCGAAGTTCGGCGTGCCGGCTGCCCGGCTCGGGCTCGGTTACCGCGCCGCGGGGCTGAAGAACCTGATGGACCTGGTCGGGCCCGCCTATGCCAAGGAGATCTTCTTCACCGCCCGCCATTTCAGCGCCGAGGAAGCGTTCGGCATGGGGCTTCTGAACCGCGTCGTGCCGGATGCCGAGCTCGATTCCTATGTCGATAACTACTGCAGGCTGATCGGCGAGAACGCGCCGCTCACCATGCATGCCGCCAAGCGCACGGTCGAGGAGCTGGCCCGGCTCGACGGCAAGCCCGACTTCGGTCGCCTGACGGGGTTGGTGAAGGAGTGCTTCGCCTCCGAGGACTATATCGAGGGCCGCACCGCCTTCATGGAAAAGCGCAAGCCGCAGTTCAAGGGACGTTGAGGGAGCGCGGATACCATGCCCGTACTCAGCCGCGAGCAGATCGACGCCTTCTGGCGCGACGGCTATCTCATGGTCGAGGACGCGGTGACGCCGGCCCAGCTTGGCGCGCTCCGCTCCGAGATTGCCAAATGGGTCGAGGAGAGCCGGGCACACATCGCCCCGTTCGGACCGCCCACGGTCGACGGCCGACCGCGCTTCGACATGGGGAGCGAGCACACGGCCGAGAAACCGGCGCTACGCCGCGTCAACAATCCATCCGACATTTCCGACGCCTATCGCGACGTGATGCTCGATGCGCGCACCGTCGACATGCTGGTCGACCTGATCGGGCCGGACGTCAAGTTCCACCACTGCAAGATCAACCTGAAGCTCTCGGGCGCCAGGACCGAGGTCGCCTACCACCAGGACTTCGCCTACACGCCTCACACCAATTCCGACGTGGTGACGGCGCTGCTGTTCCTCGACGACATCGACGAGAGCAACGGCTGCCTCACCGTGGTGCCGGGCTCGCACAAGGGGCCGATGCTGTCGCTGTTCGACGGCGAGCGCTTCACCGGCGGGGTCGCGGCCGACGAGGAGAAGGCGGCGCTCGCAAAGTCGGTGCCGTGCCTTGGCAAGGCAGGCAGCGTCTGTTTGATGCACACGAAGCTGCTGCACGGCTCGGCCGCCAACGGCGCCGACAAGCCGCGCGGCCTCTATATCTGCGTCTACACGGCGGCCGATGCCGTGCCCATTGCGCGCAATCCCATGCCGAGCCTCAACGAGGGCCGCATCGTGCGCGGCAAGGAAGCGCGCTTTGCCCGCCTGACCGAAGGCCTGGTCGAACTGCCCAAGCAACCCAAGTCGGCGTCGTTCTTCACCGTGCTCGGCCAGGAGTCCAAGCAGGCTGCTGAGTGAGTGAGCCGTTTCCGGCCTTCGCGGAGTCCGCGGCTGCGGGAGAGACAGCGGCGTTGTTTGCGGACATCCGGGCCACCGTGGGCGTGCGTGTGGTCAACTTGGTGTGGCGTCACCTGGCGACCATCGAAGGCGCCTTGCCCTGGGCCTGGCGGGCGGTGAAGCCTTTGTACCTGCAGGGGATGGCCGATCGCGCCGTCATCGACTTCCGGCGCCAGATGATCTTCCCGGCGATCGGTTCGCTCGCAGGCCCCGAGCCTGCAACCGTCGAAGCGGTGCTAGCGAGTTACGACCATTCCAACACCGTCAATCTCTTCACGCTCGGTGCCCTGGCGGCGCGATTGCGCGGGAACGTAGCGGACGGCGCCGCACCGGAGCAGGGGCCTCGCTTGCCCGCTCCGAATGCCGAGTTGCCGCCGCTTGCATCCGAAGGAGATGTCCTGCCTGAGGTCTGGCAGCGCGTGCTTCGCCTGAACCGCTTCGGCGACCGGCCCGAGCCGCTGATCCTTGCCAGCATGTATCGTCATCTCGCGCACGCGCCGGACTTCCTGCAGCGTCTGGAGGCGGCGTTGGCGCCGGCGCAGGCCGACGGCTCGCTCGATCGCGCAATCGTCGCCAACCGGCAGATGGCCCATCGTCGCGCGCGCGTATTGGCACGGGCGATCCCCGCCGATCGACCACGGCTCGCCGACAAGATCGAGGCGTCCGTCTCGGCATTCGTCGAGCACGCCATCGGCAAGATGGTTACGATCTGTCGCGCAATTCGCGTCGCACGGGGCACTCTGTCATCCTGAGCGTAGCGAAGGACGACAGCAATGGAAGCCGCTGCTACCTTCATCCAAAACCGGAGGAAACATGCTGCTCGGCCTCGACCCCGTGTTGGGCCCGGACTTGCTGCACGCCCTGGCCGCCATGGGCCACGGCGATCGCATCGCAATCGTCGACGCCAACTACCCGGCAACGCGCGGGCGGCGGCTGATCCATCTGCCGGGACTGTCCACGCCGCGCGTGCTGCAGGCCGTGCTGTCCGTATTCCCGATCGACACCTTCATCGCCGACCCCTGCGCGGTGATGCAGGTCGTGGGCGAGCCCGACGCCACCCCGCCGGTGGTTGGCGAGATGAATGCTGAACTGGCCAAACGCGGCGCCAAGCCGGCCGTCGGCCTCGAGCGTAGCGCCTTCTATGCCGCCGCTGAGGCCGCCTACGCCATCGTGCAAACCGGTGAGCGCCGCTTCTATGGCAACATCCTGCTCACCAAGGGCGTCGTTGCGCCGGAGGAACAGGCATGACCGGCTACTCTCCTCCCGGCCCGCTCGGTGCCGGCAGCGCTCCGTTGGGCAACCTTGGCACGGTAGTGCCTGAAGAGGATGCCGTTGCCTGCCTCGCCGCGGCCTGGGACGTCGGCATCCGTCACTACGATACGGCACCGCACTATGGCGCCGGGCTGGCCGAGCACCGATTGGGCAACGCCCTGCGCAGCCGGCCGCGCGAGGAGTTTACCCTCTCCACCAAGGTCGGCCGGTTGCTGCATGCCGCGCCCGAGACGCGGGACGTCAACCAGGGCTTCGTGCGGGCGCTGCCGTTCCGCCGGACCTTCGACTACACCGCTGCCGGAACGGTCCGGTCCCTCGAGGACAGCCATCAGCGCCTCGGCCTCAATCGCTTCGACATCGTCTACATCCACGACTGCGCCGAGGACTGGCACGGTGCCGCCTTCAAGGAGCGTTTCGCCGAGGCCATGGCCGGCGCGGCAAAGGTCTTGAGCGCCATGCGGGACCGCGGCGAGATCAGGGCCTGGGGCATGGGGCTCAATCTCGTCGAGCCCGCGCTCTCTTGCCTGGAGACGGAGAGGCCGGACCTCTTCCTGATCGCCGGACGCTATACGCTGCTCGACCACACCGCGCTCGAGCGGCTGTTTCCCGCCTCCGCTGCCAGGGGTGTGAAGGTCGTGCTGGGTGGGCCTTACAATTCCGGCCTGCTGGCGGGAGGCACCACCTTCAACTACGTGCCGGCAGAGCCCGATATGGTGGCGCGGGCCGATGCCGTCCGCGCCATCTGCGAACGCCATGGCGTCGACATCAAGGCGGCGGCGCTGCAGTTTTGCGCGGCGCACCCGGTCGTGGCGGCCGTCATACCGGGCCCGCGCACCGCCGCCGAGGTCCGGCAGAACGCGGCCCTGATGCAAGCCGAAATCCCCGGCGCGCTCTGGCATGACCTGCGACATGCCGGGCTGTTGCCGCAGAACGCTCCGACTCCGGAAGGATGATGCGAGTCGACTCGCATCATCACGTCTGGACCATCGCGCGTGGCGACTACGGCTGGCTGACGCCCGACCTGTCGATCGCCCGCGACTTCGGGCTGGACGACCTGCGCCCACTGTTGGGGGACATCGCGGCGACCGTGCTGGTGCAGGCCGCCGATACTGAAGCTGAAACAGCCTTCATGCTCGAGGTTGCTCGCGGCTCACGTGGGCTCGTGCGCGGCGTCGTGGGCTGGACGGACCTCGCTTCACCCGGCGCCGCCGACCGAATCGCCGAGCTTGCCGCGGAGCCCGTGCTGAAGGGCCTGCGCCCGATGCTGCAGGATATCGACGACACCGCCTGGATCCTGCGTTCGGCCGTCCAGCCCGCACTCACCGCCATGGCGCACCATGGTCTTCGCTTCGATGCGCTCATCAAGCCGCGCCACCTGCCGATCATCGGCGAGCTTGCTCAGCGCCATCCCGATCTGCCCGTCGTGATCGATCATGCCGCGAAGCCTGACATTGCGAACGGTGCCCTGACGCCATGGGCGGATCACATGGCGCGGCTGGCCCGCGAGACCCCCTGGTATTGCAAGGTGTCGGGCCTGGTCACTGAAGCGCGGGCGGAATGGGAGATCGACGATCTGCGCCCCTACATCGATCACCTGCTCGCGACCTTCGGGCCCGATCGCCTGATGTGGGGCAGCGACTGGCCGGTCGTTACCCTGGCCAGCAACTATCGGCGCTGGCGCGATGCAGCGGCGACCCTGCTGCCGCCAGAGACGCACGACGCGATCCTGGGCGGGGCCGCCATCCGCTTCTACGGCCTATAGCCCAGACAAAGTGACGGCACTGCTCGACTACTCGCTCTTTGCATCGCTTGTCCGACTTGAACCCTGCGAGAGGTGCCGCCGCTGCGTCGGGCGGTTCTCCTCTCGCTGACGGGATCGTGTGTCCGGCAGCGCACCCCGAAAGTGAGACAGAATAAATGCGGACAGGGGGGTAGCGGAAATTGCGGGAACTGCGCAACCCCCTCAGCGGATGGCGTGCGTCCGGGTCTGGTGCCTTGGTGCGGTAGCGCATTGCCAGTGCTAGTCTCGCGATGACCGGCCGTTGTGCCGTCGTTTTGAAGTCGCCGTTGTAGGGCAGAAACCTGGCCTCGGAGGCGTCCATGAATAGGAAGATCGCCGGAGTTGCCTTGACCATGGGTATCACGATCGCCGCGCTGGCTGACGGCGCAAGCGCACAAGGTTCGCCGGGCAGCGCGGCCCTCGACGCAAGCTTGCGCGGCGCGATAGAGCGCAAGGACGTGCCGGGCGTGGTGGCGCTGATCACCGACCGGGAACGCGTGCTCTACCAGGGCGTGTTCGGTGTGGCGGATGTCAGGACCGGCCGCCCACTTGCCATCGATTCGCTGTTCCGGATCGCCTCGATGACCAAGCCCGTCACGTCGGTGGCGTTGATGCAATTGGTCGAGCAGGGACGGATCGGCCTCGACGATGCGGCCGAGAAGTACCTGCCGGAGCTCGCCAACCTGAAGGTCTTCGAATCGTTCGATGCCTCGAGCGGCGCCTATTCGCTGCGTCCGGCATCGAGAGCGCCGACCGTCAGACACTTCCTGACGCACACGTCCGGATTGGCCTATCCATTCACCAGCGCGATCTGGCGCGATTTCAAGCCGCGCGCCGGCGAATCCTACCCGTTTGGCGGGCCGTTGCTGTTCGATCCGGGCGAGCGCTGGCACTACAGCACCAGCACCGACGTCGTCGGCCGGCTGGTCGAAGTGCTGTCCGGCCAGAAGCTCGAGGATTATTTCCGCCAGCATATCTTTGCGCCGCTCAAGATGGACGACACGTTCTACAACGTGCCCGAGGCGAAGGGGTCGCGGCTCGTCGCGCAGCAACAACGTGCCGGCGAGCGCATGGACGGCGCCATCGTGCTGCAGGAGCCGCAGCTCGGGCTCAACATACCGCCGCCGCAGGTCGGCGGTGGCGGATTGGCCTCGACCGCGAGCGACTATGGGCGCTTTGTGCGCATGCTGCTGAATGGCGGCACGCTCGACGGCGTGCGCGTGCTCAAGGCCGAGACGGTGGCGCTGATGGCCCGGAACCACATCGGCGCGATCTCGGTCCCCGCGCTCAAGTCGGCGCTGCCGCGCAGCGCCGATTTCACCTTCATTGCCGACGGGCGAGACAAGTGGGGGCTGGGCTTCCTCATCACGGTCGATCAGGTTGCCGGCAAGCGCTCGCCGGGCAGCCTGAGCTGGGGCGGCATCAACAACACGTTCTTCTGGATCGATCCCGCGCGCGGCATCGCGGGCGTGATCATGATGCAGTACCTGCCGTTCGCCGACGCCAAGGCGCTGGCCGTCTACGACATCTTCGAGCGCGGTGCCTATCGGCTCGTGAACGCCGAGCGCTAGTGGCTCGTCACAGTGATCATGACAGCTTGGTTGCAGCGGATGACGGCATTGCTGGCAGCGATGCCGACCACACGAGCTCTCGCGCCCTCCCTACGGTGCGAAAAAACTCGCGAAGAAGAAATTGGGCGGGCAGACGTTGGTTATTGATTTGTTAAAGCACATAAGTTATATATAGTCTTTGCCGCCCGCGATTCAGGCGTCCGTTCTATGCATCGTTCATCCGATACCCTCACGCGGCATCCCTGCGGCTGCCGGCCGGACGGGCGTGGCTGTCTCCGGTCGACGAGGTCGGCTACGCGGAAAACCAACATCTAAACTATCGAAACCATCTAAATTCGGCGGCGGCCCCAATCGATAGGGGGTCGGCTGCCGACGGACCACAACCACCCTTGTCGGAAATACCGGAAATACCGGAAATACCGGAAATGCCGCTAAACCCTCGTCGCTGGCGGCAGTGCTGGCATCTCCGGTTGCCGCCGAGCCGCGCGCAATGTCGTTCGAGTCCGCATTCAGCGGACTCGGCGTAGCCATGCGACCTCGAGAAGAAGCAGAGGCAGCAAAGGCTTGCGGGCGCTTGCGGAGACGGGCGGCGAACGCGACCCCGTTTGCAGGACAGCCGGTCAAAACCCCTATGCAGGCACGCGCAGAAAGCCAGCTATCGCTGTTGGGCTAACAGCGTCCAGTTCAACCTACTCTGCAGCTTGCGTTCGCCCCATGCGCTGCCGCGTCAGCCACTCGTGCATGGCGGCTTCCATGGTCATGAACTCCGCACCGCCTTCCATCAGCTTCTGGATCAGCCGCTCCAGCATCATCATGCGATGGCCGCGGCCGATGACGTGGGGATGGAAGGTGTAGGTGAGGATGCCGAAGTCGGGCGCCACGCGCGTCATGTAGGTGAAATCGTCGACGAAGTTCTCGAGCACGTTGGTGGCGTTCATCAGCCCGGCCTGGATCGAGCCGTTGGGATTGCGCATGTATTCGAAGTGCGGGTAGTCGTCGAGCGACCAGCTGATCGGCATCTCGACCAGGGTCGTCTCGCGCCCGCGCACGAACGGCTTCATCAGCTCGGCGACATCGCCCTGGCGGGCGAGGTAGCAGTCGTAGTCGTGACCCATCAGCGAGCTGTCGTATTGGATGCCGTGCTTCAGCAGCAGTTCGATCGAGTTGGGCGAGAGATCCCAGGCGGGTGACCGGTAGCCGCGCGCGGTGCGGCCGCTGATGCGCTTGATCGACTCGTTGCCGCGCACGAGCTCCTCTTCCTCCTCGTCGCGCGACATGGTCACGGGCAGGCGATGAGTCCAGCCGTGATGGGCAAGCTCGTGGCCAGCTTCGACATAGGGCGTGACCGCCGACGGCGTGCTGTCGATGGTGTGGCCGGGCGTGAAGAACGTCGCCTTGATGCCATAGCGCTCCAGCAGAGCGACCAGGCGCGGGATCACCACGACGTCGTACTCGCCGCGCGAGATGGCGGTGGGCGTGGTCAGCCCGCGCGCGATCAGGCCGGACAGATGGTCGTGGTCGAAGGTGAGACAGACGATGTGGCGCGGCATGGCGAAAAGTCCTCTGAAGGTCGGCCGATCATAACCCCAACCTGCGGACTGGCCCTACAAAGCCTTGGAGTCGAAGCGCACAGCGAATGTCATGGGGCTGGCGGCTGGTTGCCTTGGCTGCTCCGAGCCTGCATGATGATCCCAACTATAAACAAGGTAAGGCTGTGTATTAGGGAGGGTTCATGGCGGGGTCGTCTGCCCGGCGCGAACTTGCGCAAGAGGGCGACAATCAGCTTGTGGTCGAAGGCGTATCCAAGCGTTTCGGCGGCGTCGTCGCCGTGCAGGATGTATCGCTCGAGGTGCCGCGCGGCTCGATCGTCTCCATCATCGGCCCCAACGGCGCAGGCAAGACTTCCCTCCTGAACATGATCTCGGGCTTCTACAAGCCCGACACCGGCCGCGTTGTCCTCGAAGGCCACGACATCACCCAGAAGAAGCCAAGCGACATCGCCGCCCTGGGCATTGCGCGGACCTTCCAGAACATCGCGCTGTTCAGCGGGCTCACCGTGCTCGACAACCTGATGCTGGGCCGCCATGTGCGCATGAAGGCGGGCGTGATCGCCTCGGTCGTCTATTGGGGCATGGCGCAGAAGGAAGACATCGCCCATCGCGAGGCCTGCGAGGAGATCATCGACTTCCTGAAGCTGCAGGACCTGCGTAAGCAGCCGACGGCGGCATTGGCCTACGGCCTGCGCAAGCGCGTCGAGCTCGGTCGCGCGCTGGCGCTGGAGCCGAGTGTGCTGCTGCTCGACGAGCCCATGGGCGGTATGAACCAGGACGAAAAGGAGGACATGGCGCGCTACATCCTGGACGTGAACCAGGAGCGCGGCGTCACGGTCGTGCTGATCGAGCACGACATGGGCGTGGTCATGGACATCTCCGACCGCGTCGTCGTCCTCGACCGCGGCCGGCGCATCGCCGCCGGCACGCCGGAAGAGGTGCAGCGCGATCCCGCCGTCATCCAAGCCTATCTCGGCACAGGCAAGAGTGGAGAGCGCGCATGAGTCTGGTCGATCACGCCGCGACATCGACGCTGCCCAAGTTGCTGCAGCGCAACGCCGAGCAGGATCCGAAGGGGCCGGGCATCCGCGAGAAGACCCGCGGCGTGTGGCAGACGCTCACCTGGACCGGCTATCGCGACCAGGTGCGCGACTTCGCACTGGGGCTAGCCGCCATCGGCTTCAAGCGCGGCGACAAGCTCTCGGTGATCGGCGACAACCGCCCGCAGCTCTATATCGCCCAGCTCTCGGCCCAGGCGCTGGGCGGCGTGTCGGTGCCCGTCTATCAGGACTCTATCGCGTCCGAACTGGTCTATGTGCTGAACCACGCCGAGACGTCGATCATCGTCGCCGAGGACCAGGAGCAGGTCGACAAGGCGCTGTCGCTCAAGGACAGGCTGCCGAGGCTGCGCTGGATCATCTACGACGATCCCCGCGGCCTTTCGTTCTACGATGATCCCATCCTGCGCTCGTACGACAGCGTGCTGGTGGAAGGGCGTACGTTCGACGCGGCCAATCCCGACTTCTACCAGGCCGAGGTCGGCAAGGGCGAGCCCGACGACACGGCGATGATCGCCTACACGTCGGGCACCACGGGCAATCCCAAGGGCGCGATGCTGAGCCATCGCAACCTCATCGCGACCGCCGAGGCGTTCATCGAGGTGAACGACGTCAAGCCCGGCGACAACTGGCTGTCGTATCTGCCGATGGCCTGGCTGGGAGATGCCGCCTTCAGCCTCGGCATGGCCCTGGTGGCGCGGCTCACCGCCAACTGCCCGGAGAATCCCGAGACCGTGCAGCGCGACCTGCGCGAGCTCGGCCCCGACGCCATGCTGGCGCCGCCGCGCATCTGGGAGAACATGCTGACCCAGATGCAGATCAAGGGCACCGATGCCTCGCCGGTGAAGCGCCGTGTGTTCGAACATTTCCGCGCGCTCGCCGAGCGCTGCGAGCTGAAGCGGAGCGACGGCCATGGCCTGTCGCTCGGCGAGCGTATCGGCCTCGCGCTCGGCGAGATCCTGGTCTACGGCCCGGTGCGCGACCAGCTTGGACTGCGCAAGGCGCGCTGGTGCTACACCGGCGGCGCGCCGCTGGGGCCCGACACCTATCGCTTCTTCCGCTCGTTCGGCATCAACCTCAAGCAGGTCTACGGCGCCACCGAGGCGTCGGCGCTGATCTCCTGCCAGGCCGACGCCGAGGCCAATCCCAACACGGTCGGCCGGCCGATCCCGCGCATCGAGGTCAAGATCGACGATCGCGGCGAGGTCATGCTGAAGGGCTCCAACGTCTTCAAGGGCTACTTCAAGCAGGATGAGGTGACGCGCGACACGGTCACGGCCGACGGCTGGCTGAAGACCGGCGATGCCGGCTTCTTCGACAAGCAGGGGCACCTCGTGATCATCGATCGCGCCAAGGATGTCGGGAAGCTGGCCGACGGCTCGGCCTTCGCGCCGCAATACATCGAGAACAAGCTGAAGTTCAGCCCGTTCATCCGCGAGGCCGTGGCGTTCGGCGACCAGCGCTCCTTCGTGGTCGCCATGATCGCCATCGACATGCAGACGGTGGGGACGTGGGCGGAGAAGCAGGGTCTCGCCTATACGAGCTTCATGGACCTCAGCCGCAAACCCGAGGTCGCCGAGCTGATCGGTGCGGAGATCGCCAAGGCCAATGCGACGCTGCCCGACATCCAGCAGGTCAAGCGCTACCTCCTCTTGAACAAGGAGCTGGAAGCCGACGACGCGGAGATGACGCGCACCCGAAAGGTGCGCCGGCGTTTCGTCGCCGAGAAGTACGCCAGCGTCATCGACGCCTTCTACGGCGGCGCGGACTCGGCCGACGTCATCATGGAGATCACCTTCGAGGACGGCCGCAAGTCGACGCTGAGCTCGACCATCGCCATCCACGGCAAGGTAGCGGCCGAGCCGGCAAGGAAGGCGGCGTGATGGGCGAGGATCTCGAATTCTTCTTCGCCCTGCTGGTCAGCGGCGCCTCGATCGGCCTGATGTACTCCCTGATCGCGCTGGGCTTCGTGCTGGTCTACAAGGCGACCGACGCCATCAATTTCGCCCAAGGCGAGTTCGTCATGCTGGCCGGCATGGTCGTCGTGACCGTGTTGGGCGCGCAGGCGCCGTTGATCGCCGCCATCGTCGCCGTCCTGGTCGTCATGATCGGCTTCGGCTTCGGGCTGGAGAGGGTCGTGCTGCGGCCTCTGCTGGGTCGGCCGGTGGTGGCGGTCATCATGGCGACAATCGGCGTGGCCGCGGTACTGCGCGGCTGGGGTCCGCTGATCCTGGGCATCGAGACGCGCGCGTTGCCGCTGCCGATCGGCGACGAGCCGATCAATATCGGTCCGGCCACCTTGCCGCCCATCCAGGTGCTGGGCGCGGCGGTCGCGGTCGTCTTCTTCATCGTCTTCAATTGGTTCTTCAAGAAGAGCCGCATGGGCGTCGCCATGCGCGCTGTCGCCGACAACCAGCAGGTGGCGCAGGCCATGGGCATCAATGTCGAGCGCTACTTCGCACTCGCCTGGGCGATGGCCGGCATCGTCTCGGCGCTGGGCGGCATCGTCTGGGGCGCCATGCTGGGCGTCGACGTGCAACTCGCCCTGGTCGGCCTCAAGGTGTTCCCGGTGGTGATCCTGGGCGGCCTCGACTCCATCGGCGGCGCCCTGGTCGGCGGCCTCATCATCGGCATCGTCGAGAGCCTGGCGGCGGGCTACCTCGACCCTTATGTCGGCGGCGGCACCAAGGACTTCGCACCTTATGTGTTGATGATCCTGGTCCTGATGGTCAGGCCCTACGGCATCTTCGGCCGGCGCCAGATCGAGCGGGTGTGACCATGTTCCACCGCGAATCCGGAGTGTTCAAGACGACCTACGCCGCCGACATGGCGCTGTATCCGCTGCCGATCGCCAAATGGACGGTGATCTCGCTCGCCGTGATCTTCGTGCTGATCGTGCCAATGGTCGTGCACGAGTATTACCTGTCGATCCTGAACCTCATCTTCATCGCCATCGTCGGCGCGCTCGGGCTCAACATCCTGGTGGGTTACACCGGCCAGATCTCGATCGGCCACGGCGCCTTCATGTCGGTCGGCGCGTACACCGCGGCCAACCTCGCGGTGAAGCTCGGCCTGCCGTTCTGGCTGACCCTGCCGGCTGGGGGCCTGATGGCAGCGTTGATCGGCGTGGTCGTCGGCATGCCGAGCCTGCGCATCAAAGGTCTCTACCTTGCGATCGCCACCCTGGCCGGTCAGCTCATCATCGAATGGACAATCAATCGCGTGCCGGCGATCTCCGGCGGCACCCAGGCCTCGATTGAGGTCGACCGACCGAGCCTGTTCGGCTTCAGCTTCAATACCCAGGGCAGCCTCTATTTCTTCCTGCTGTTCTTTGCGGTGCTGGCCATCGTGGCGACGCTCAACCTGGTGCGCAGCCGCATCGGGCGCGCGTTCGTGGCGGTGCGCGACCAGGACATCGCAGCCGAGATCATCGGCATCAACATCTATCGCTACAAGCTGCTCGCCTTCGCGATCTCGTCCTTCTACGCCGGCGTCTGCGGCGTGCTCTACACCTACTATTTCGGTATCGCCAACTACGAACAGTTCCAGCTCATCGTCTCGATCGACTACCTCGCCATGATCATCATCGGCGGCCTCGGCTCGGTACTGGGGTCCATCCTGGGCGCCGGCTTCGTCACATTGTTGCCCATCGTGATCCGCATCTTCATGGAGAATGTCGGCGGCTTGTTCTTCAGTGCGGCGGAGATGGCGAATGTCATCTCGGGGCTGCGGCTCGGGGTGTTCGGCGCGCTCATCATCTTCTTTCTGATCGTCGAGCCCGAGGGACTCAATCGACTGTGGAGGAATATCCGGAGCTACTTCCGGGTTTGGCCCTTCTCCTACTAAGGAGCGGGGTGTCATCTAAAAGGGAGGAACCCATGACGAGGTTCGTTAGAAGCATGCTGGGAGTGGCGGCAACGACCGCGACCCTGGCGCTGGGCGCAGGTCACGCCTTCGCCCAGAAAGAGGTGGTGTTCGGGTTGCAGTGCGATCGCACTGGGCCGACGGCAAATGTCGGCACCGTGCTGTGCCCGGGCTACCAGGACTACATCGCCCTGGTGAACAGCAAGGGCGGCGTCGAGGGCTACAAGATCAAGGTCCTCGAGATTGACAACGAGTACAAGGTGCCGCCCGCCATCGAGGCCCACGAGCGCTTCAAGAAGGAAGGCGCGTTGCTGGAAGGCCTCTATGGCACGCCGCAGACCGCGGCGCTGAACAAGAAGCTCGAGGAGGACAAGATCCTCGGCACGTCGCCGGGTTTCGGCACCTCGCCGGCCGCCGACGGCAAGCGCTTCCCGTACACCTTCCCGATCGCGGCCAGCTACTGGTCGCAGGGCGGAGCGGCGGTGGAATTTGCCAAGGAGAAACTGGGCGGCAGCCTCAAGGGCAAGAAGATCGCCTACCTCTTCTATGACAATCCGGCGGGCAAGGAACCGCTGCCGATCCTCGAGGACCTCGCCAAGTCCGAGGGCTTCGAGCTGCGCACCTTTGCGGTGCCACCGCCCGGCCTCGAGATGGGCGCGCAGATCCTCGATATCACCGGCCGCTACAAGCCGGACTTCATCATCACCCACCTGTTTGGGCGGGCGCCGTCGGTCTCCATCAAGGAGCTGAAGGGCAAAGGCTTCCCGCTCAGCAAAGTGGTCGCCTTCGTCTGGGGCAGCTCCGAAGCCGACATCATCGCGGCCGGCGGCATGGGCACCGCCGAAGGCTACAACACCATCCAGTTCGCGGGCGTCGGCAAGGACTTCCCGGTGATCAAGGACATCGAGGCCATGTACAAGGCCCAGAGCAAGCAGCCGCCCAAGGAGATGGACTCGACGGTGCTCTACAATCGCGGCGTCCTCGTCGCGGCGCTGCATGTCGAGGCCCTGCGCAACGCCATCAAGGCCAAGGGCGGCGCCCTGCCGACCTCGGAAGAGGTCAAGAAGGGCATGGAAGCGGTCAAGGGCTTCACGCTGGGCGGACTGGTGCCGCCGATGGCGATCACGCCAACCGACCATGAAGGCGGCGGCTGGGTCGAGATCTGGACCGTCAAGGGCGGCAAGCTGGCGCGCACAAAGGAATGGTTCCAGGGCAATCGCCCGCTAATCGAAAAGCACCTCGCGGCCGACGCTTCGAAGTCCTGACCATCTGAGAAGGGCGGGCGGCGGGAGATCGCCGCCCGGTTCCCTGCAGAGATCCCCATGCTGCAGATCAACAACATCGAGGTCGTCTACGACCGCGTCATCCTGGTCCTCAAGGGCGTGTCGATCGACGTCGGCGAGGGCAGGATCACGACCCTGCTGGGCGCCAATGGCGCGGGCAAGACGACGACGCTGAAGGCGATCTCCGGCGTGCTGCGCTCGGAGCGCGGCGAGGTCACCAAGGGCATGGTCCAGCTGGGTGACAAGCGCATCGACGGCATGCGGGCGCACGACGTGACCAGGCTCGGCCTGGTCCAGGTGTTCGAGGGCCGCCGCGTCTTCGAGAATCTGACGACCGAGGAGAACCTGATCGCCGGCGGCCACGTGCAGAGCACGGCGGCCGTCAGGCAGGGGATCGACCTCGTCTATTCCTATTTTCCGCGCCTGAAAGAGCGGCGGGCGCAGATCTCGGGCTACCTGTCGGGTGGCGAGCAGCAGATGCTGGCGATCGGCCGGGCGCTGATGAGCCAGCCCAAGGTCGTGCTGCTCGACGAGCCGTCGCTGGGGCTCGCCCCCATGCTGGTCGAGGAGATCTTCGGCATCGTCGGCCGGCTGGTGAAGCAGGAGAAGCTTTCCGTGCTGCTGGTCGAGCAGAACGCCACCATGGCGCTCGGTATCGCCGACCACGGCTATGTCATGGAGAACGGCCGCATCGTGCTGGAGGGACCGGCCGACAAGCTGCGCGACAATTCCGACATCAAGGAATTCTATCTCGGCCTCAACGAAGGCGGCGCCCGAAAGTCCTACCACGACACCAAGCACTACAAGCGGCGCAAGCGCTGGCTGTCGTGATCGCCGCCGTCGGATGACGGCGGCGATCTTCAAGCCTGTCGCTGCTTACTGCGTCTCGCGTCGCTTCTCGCCACGAGGCCTGAGCGTCGGCGCCGGCGTCGTCGAGGGCGTCTGTGCGACGTCCACCGGCGGAATGGGGATCTGCGCGCGCTCGAGGGCCTTCTTCAAGGTGGCGACGCCGGAGGCGTATTTGCCTTGCTCGCAGTCCTGCATGCCCATCCTGGCGTCGAGCGGCTTCGCATAGCCGTCAGAGTTGTGCTTGTTCCACAGCCCGAAGAGCTGCTGGCATCGCGCCATCGTCTCCTCGGTTGTGTCGGCCGAAGCCGGACCGGCATACCCAACAGCCGCGATTGCGGTCGAGAGTATCGCCGCAGCGCGGAGAACGTTCTTTGGCATTGGTAGAGAGTAAGTCGTCATTTACCTGCATCCCTCGTTTGGAGCGTTCGCCGGACGTGGGGTGCGAGGTTCCATTCGACGAGAAAACAGATCTCACCATCTCATGCGAAAATTATTTGATGTTACGCACGATAGACTGAGTCGTCGCCGCGGTGAGTCAGTATCGCGACACGGATGCGCGATGCGTGCAGGTAATGTAGCCTTGCCTTATGTTCAGGATCCTGCTCATCGCGTTGCCGCTCGCGATCGGCGCCTTGCCCGCAGCGGCCCAGGGCCAGATGGCCCAGCAATGCGCCACATTCGGCGAGGCCCAGTATCGCAAGCTCAGCCCGTCGATCGACCGTGTGACGGCGCTCGACTTCCCGCCGCCGGCGTTGGAAAGAGTCGAATCCAAGGCAGGGTCGCAGGCTGTCACCGCGGCACTGACGCTGCGCGGCAAGCTCACCTACCGCAACGGCCCGCCCTTCGAGACGCAGTTCGTCTGCCTGCTCGACAGCCAGTATCGGCCGCTGTTCTTCTACGCCCTGCCGACATTGGCGACACGCTCGGCGCCGACGCCCACCACACGCGGCACACCGGCGCCACCGCCGCCGACTGACAAGGCGGTCCTGCCGCTCGGCCAGGTCGCGACGGCGCCTGAAGTGCCGCGCCAACCCTTGCCGGCGAGCGCCGTCAGGCTGCGCGGGCTGGTGCGCGACCTCGGCGGCCGCCTGCAGCTCTTGCCGTGCGATGGCGCGCCGCTCACGCTGGAGGACCGTACCCCGGATCAGGAGCTCACGCGTGCCCTGCGCGAGCTGACGGCGGGCAAGGAGGGCCGGCCGATGTTCGTCGAGGTCTATGGCAGCCGCGAAGTCGGCCTTGGGGCCGGAATCGCCGCGCTGGAATTGCGCCGGGCGGCGGTGGAGACGGCCGGCTGCCGCGAACGCTTCGATCAGCGCGAGTGGATCGCGGTCGGCAACGACCCGTCCTGGCGACTTGAAGTGACGGCGCGGGATCTCGTGCTGAGCGTGCTGGGCGGTGCCTCGGCGCAGCGCGTGGCCCACACCGGCGCCCAGCGGCAGGATGGCACGATCATGTACACGGCGGCGGAGGCGCCCGAGCCCGTGATCCTGATCGACGAGCGGCGCTGCGTCGATTCGCAATCCGGGTCGTTGTTCGCCTATTCCATCCAGATCAAGAACGAGGGCAGGGCCATGGCCGGCTGCGCCGCCCACAATCCGGCAATGCCCGCACCCTGAAAGTTGGCGCCCTGAGCGTAGAGGAGGGGACAATGGACGACATCGAACGCCTGAAGGAAGCGATCGGCTCGGCCAAGCGTATCGTCGCCTTCACCGGCGCCGGTATCTCGACGGAGTCCGGCATTCCGGACTTCCGCTCGCCGGGCGGCATCTGGACGAAGTACAAGCCGATCTATTTCGACGACTTCATGGCTTCGGAGGAGATGCGCCGCGAATCCTGGCGGCGCAAGTTCGCGACCGACGAGACCATGCTCAAGGCCGAGCCCAATGCCGGCCACCGCGCCCTCGCCAAGCTGGTCGAGCAGGGCCGCATGAGCGCCATTATCACCCAGAACGTCGACGGCCTGCACCAGCGCTCCGGCGTCGCCGATTCCAAGGTGATCGAGCTGCACGGTAACTCGACCTACGCGAGCTGCCTGGATTGCGGCCACCGCCATGAGCTCGATCCGATCCGCAAGGCCTTCCTGGGAGCGGGCAAGCTGCCGTTCTGCGAGAAGTGTGAGGGCATCGTGAAGACCGCCACCATCTCGTTCGGCCAGGCAATGCCGGAGATCCAGATGGCACGGGCCCAGGATGAGACCATGGCTTGCGACCTCTTCATCGTGCTGGGCAGCTCGCTGGTGGTCTATCCGGCGGCAGGCTTTCCGCGCGTTGCCAAGCGCAAGGGCGCCAGGCTGGTCATCGTCAACCGCGACGCCACCGACCAGGACGACGACGCCGACCTCGTGATCCACGCCGAGATCGGTCCGACCATGAGCAGGGCCGTCGGCGTCAACTAGACGGACTTCGTTGCGGCAAGGAAGGGGAAGCGGTTAAATCGGCAGGCTGGAAGGAGGGACAACATGCAGCTCGGGCGCAGGCACGCACTGTTCGGCGGCTTGGGCGTGGCGCTGTTGGGCACGCCGGCCGCGGCGCAGGAAATCACCTTCTTCCGGATCGGCACCGGCGGCACGGTCGGCACCTACTTCCCGATCGGCGGTCTCATCGCCAATGCCATCTCCAACCCGCCCGGTTCGCGCGCCTGCGCCGATGGCGGCTCGTGCGGCGTGCCGGGCCTGGTGGCGACGGCCGTGGCTTCGCTCGGTTCGGTGGCCAACGTTGCCGCCATCGCCGCCGGCAGCATGCAGTCGGGATTCGTGCAGTCCGACGTCGCCTACTGGGCCTTCAACGGCACCGGCATTTACGACGGTCGGCCCAAGGTCGACGTGCTCTGCGCCATCGCCAATCTCTATCCCGAGAGCTTCCAGCTGGTGGCGCGCTCCGGCGCCGGCGCGAAGTCGATCAAGGACCTGGCGGGCAAGCGTGTGTCGCTCGACGAGCCCGGCTCCGGCACTCTGGTCGGCGCACGCCTGATTCTCGGCGCCTTCGGCATGACCGAGAAGGACATCAAGGCCGAGTACCTGAAGTCACAACAGGCAGCCGACAGGATGAAGGAAGGCTCGCTCGACGCCTTCTTCAGCGTCAGCGGCTGGCCGAACGGCGCCATCGCCGAGCTCGCCTCGACCGTGGGGGTCGATCTCGTGCCGATCGACGGGCCGCAGGCGGACGCCCTGGTGAAGCAATACGGCTTCTTCGCCGCCGACGAGATTCCGGACGGGGTCTACAAGAACGTGGCCGGCGTAAAGACGGTGAGCGTCAATGCCATCTGGGCGACATCGACCAAGCAGCCTGAACCGTTGATCTATGCCGTGACCGCGGCTTTGTGGAACCCCAGCACCCGCAAGCTCCTCGATTCGGGCCATTCCAAGGGGCGCGACATCCGCTTCGAGACGGCCGTGCAAGGCCTCGGCATTCCGCTGCACCCGGGGTCAGAGAAGTACTATCGGGAAAAAGGCCTGATCAAGTAGAAGAGACGCCGGTTCAGGGGCTGGGAGCGAATTCATGCGATTGAAGGGCAAGGTCTGCGTCGTCACGGCGGCGGGGCAGGGGATCGGCGCTGCCACTGCGCGCGCCTTCGCGCGCGAGGGCGCAACGGTATGGGCGACGGACGTCGATGCCGGTAAGCTTTCGGCGCTCGATGGCACGGCCGGTATTCGCACCCACAAGCTCGACGTCCTCGACAAGCCCGCCATTGGCGCTCTGGCTGCCCATGTCGGCGCGGCCGATGTGCTGTTCAATTGTGCGGGCTTCGTCCATCACGGCTCGGTGCTCGACGCCACGGACGAGCAATGGGCCTTCGCCTTCGATCTCAATGTGCGCAGCATGTTCTGGACGATCCAGGCCTTCCTGCCCGGCATGCTGGAAAAGGGCGCCGGCTCGATCGTCAACATGTCTTCGGCCGCCTCGTCGGTTAAGGGAGCGGCGCTGCGCTGCATCTACGGCACCACCAAGGCCGCTGTGATCGGCCTCACCAAGTCGGTGGCGGTCGACTATGTCTCCAAGGGCGTTCGGTGCAATGCGATATGCCCGGGGACGGTGCAGACGCCCTCACTCGATGAACGCATCGCCTCGTTGGGCGGCGGCTCGGATGCACGGCAGTTCTTCCTGCAGCGCCAGCCGACCGGCCGTTTCGGCTCGGCCGAGGAGATCGCCGCGCTGGCGGTGTACCTCGCCAGCGACGAAGCGGCGTTCACCACCGGCACGGTCAATGTGATCGACGGCGGCTGGAGCGTGTAGCCTTGGACATTGCCGCCATTGCCGGTCTGGCGCCGGTCATTCCCGTGCTCACGATCGAGCGGGTGGCGGATGCGGTCCCGCTCGCCCGGGCGCTGGTCAGAGGCGGCCTGCCGGTGCTCGAGATCACGCTTCGCACTGCAACGGCGGTGGCCGCCCTGGAAGCGATTGCCGCCGAGGTGCCGGATGCCGTCGTCGGCGCCGGCACTGTCCTGGAAGCTTCCCAGGTCGAGCAAATTCAGAGGGTGGGAGCCCGCTTTGCCGTCAGCCCGGGCTGCACGGCGGCGGTGGCTGCAGCGACCCGCTCCGCCGGCCTGCCGTTCCTGCCGGGCGTACAGACGGTGTCGGAGGCGATGGTCCTGGCCGAGCAAGGGATCCGGCTCATGAAGTTCTTTCCGGCGGACGTGGCGGGTGGCGTGGGCTGGTTGAAGGCGGTGGCGGCGCCGCTGGCCGGCCTGCGCTTCTGCCCGACCGGCGGCATCGGCGCCGAGACGGCGCCCGCTTACCTCGCCCTTGCCAACGTCGCCTGCATTGGCGGTTCGTGGGTCGCGCCGCGTGAGGCGGTGCTTGCCCAAGATTGGTCACACGTTGAGCGGCTCGCCGCCGCAGCGGCGCGTTACAAACGGTTCTAGCGCGGCGCGCGGAAAGGTGTCATCACTGTGCGGGCAAGGAGCTCGACCGTTTTCATGAAGAATCTGGCGATTGCGGCGACGGCGCTGTTGGCGGTTGTTGGCAGCGCGCGAGCCGATTCGGTGCTGGTCCTGAACTCCGAGGAAGCTTCCTACAGCATCCTGAGCCGCACCGGTCGCATCGAGCAGGCGCGCCACCCGGTGGGCCGCGAGCCGCACCACCTGATCGCCACGCCCGACGGCAAGGAAGTGCTGGTGGCCTCGACCGCCACCAACGAGCTGCTGGTGCTCGACGCCAATACCGGCGAGAAGCGTCGCGTCGTGCGCGACGTCATCGACCCCTACCACCTGGGCTTCAGCCCGAGTGGCAAGTGGTTCGTGACGGTGGCCTACCGGCTCGACCATGTGGACATCTTCCACGCCGACGGCTTCAAGCTCGCCGGCCGCATCTTCATCGACGGCCTGCCGAGCCATATGGCCTTCGATGCCGAGTCCAAGACCGTCTACATCACCCTGCAGCAGAGCGGCCGCTTGGCGGCTTTCGATCTCGCCACCCAGACGCTGAAATGGAACGTGCCGGTCGGCAACACGCCGGCGGGCGTGATCATGTTGGCGGACAACAAGCGCCTGCTGGTGGCGCTGACCGGCGAGGACGGCGTGGTCTCGGTGGATCCCAAGGACGGCAGCGTCACCGGCCGTCTGCAGACCGGCAAGGGGGCGCACAACTTCTGGCCCAAGGGCGACGGCCGGCATTGGTTCCTGTCCAACCGTGTCGAGGGTACGGTCTCCCTGGTCGACACGCAGGAGATGAAGGTCGCGGGCACCATCAAGGTGGCGGGTGGTCCGGATTGCATGGCGATTTCCGCCGACGGCAAGGAGCTGTGGGTTACGCAGCGCTTCCTGCGCCGCGTCGCCGTGGTCGATCTCGACCAACTCAAGGTCGTGGCCAACATTCCCGTCGGCAAGTCGCCGCATGGCGTGTTCATGCTGAAGTCGGATCCGGCGTCGCCGGGCTCGCCCATCAGCCCCGCCGGTGGGGCGCTCCGCTCGGTATCGACGTCTCCCGCCAGCCGCTGAGCGGGTGCCGATGAGGGACCTCATCGATCTTTGGGTTGGTGTCCAGAACTGGCTCTTCGAGACCTTCGTCGGGCCGCTGCTATTCTGGATGGGCGAAATGGCCTGGTACGAGCCGGGCTACAACGCCGTCGAATTCGTCATGCTGGGCGTCGTTCAGATCGCGGCCATCGCGCTTGCCATGCGTTTCTTCGAAAAGCGCTGGCCGCTCGAGCGCGAAGGCGACGACCGCCTGATCTCGGTCGATCGGGTCTACACCGTCCTTAACAAGCTCGGCATCATCCCGCTCGCCATCTTCATCGTCACCTATCCGCTCACCCAGGAAATCGAGCTGTTGATGCGCGCCTGGGGGATCGCGCCGCCGCGCCTGGAGCGGCTGCTGCCGTGGCTGGGCGACAACGTGCTGGCCTCGTTCATGGTCTATTTCGTGCTCTACGACTTTGCCGCCTACTGGCTGCATCGCGCGCAGCACGCCATTCCCGCGTGGTGGCAGCTGCACAGCCTGCACCACAGCCAGCGCCGTATGACGGTATGGTCCGACGATCGCAACCATGTCCTCGACGATCTGCTGATCACGCTTGCACTGGTGCTGTTCTCCCAGGTGGTGGGCGTGCAGCCCGGCGAATACGTGACCATCCTGCTGGTCGGCCGGCTGGTCGAGAGCTGGAGCCACGCCAACGTCGACATGAGCTTCGGCCGCGTCGGCGAGCGCCTGATCGTCGGTCCGCGCTTTCACCGGCTGCACCATGCGCTGGCCAATCCCGACGAGCGCCATATCCAGGATCACAATTTCGCGCCGGTCTTTCCGATCTGGGACATCCTGTTCGGAACGGCAATCTACGACATCAAGTACCGGCCGACCGGGGTCGACGATCCGGCGATCGATGCCGACAATGGCCGTGGCTGGATCGCTCAACAGGTGACGGTGTTCGGCCGCTTCCTGAAGGCGGTTGCGCCGCGCTTCATACGCGCGCCATTTCAAGCCGGACTTCGGCCGCCCGCGGAATAGGCGTCACCGCGCCATAGCCGCGCGTCGACATGGCGGCGGCGGTGTTGGCATAGCGCGCCGCCTCGCGCAGCGTATCGCCCGCCAGCAGGCGGGCCAGGAACGAGCCGTCGAACGTATCGCCGGCGCCGGTCGCGTCGACGGCGGCCACGCGCAGGCCCGGCAGGCGGATACGATCCTTCGAGGTGGCGACCAGGCAGCCCTCGGCTGACATCTTGAGGGCGACCAGGGGCGCTCCCAACCTCAGATAGTGATCGACGATGTCGTCAGGCTCGGTGAGGCCGGTGAGCTGCTGGGAATCGTCCAGGCTCGGCAGCAGGATGTCGCAGTGCGCCACGGTGGCATCGATGGTGCGGCGCGCAGTCTCGAGGTCCCACAATCGCAGCCGCAGGTTGGTGTCGTACGAGACCTTCACGCCGGTGGCCCGTGCCGCCGTGATGGCGGCATCGCAGGTCGCCCGCGCGCTGTCGCTGATCGCCTGGCCGATGGCCGACAGGTGGAAGATGCGCGCGCTCATGATGTAGTCCGCCGGCAGGCCGTCAGGCGTCATCAGCGAGGCCGCCGAGTTCTTGCGCAGATAGTCGAACTTGTGGCCGCTCGGGCCGTGCGTGACGAAGCTCACGCCGGTGGGTGCCGTGGGATGCCGGGTGACCCTCGAGGCATCGACGCCTTCGGCCTTCCAGAGCTCAAGGAAGGCATCGCCCATCCAGTCCTGGCCGACGCTGGTGATGTAGCCGGCATCGGCGCCCTGCCGGGCGGCCGCGATGGCGACATTCTGCGAATCGCCGCCGAAGCCTTGCAGCCACGTCCGCCCGTCGCTTTCGCGCGGGCGGTTGAACTCGATCAGGGGCTCGCCGATGGAGACGAGGGCCGGGGAGGTGGACATGACCGCCAAGGTTTCCCATGGTGCCGCCACGCACTCAACTCCGATAACCCAACTCCGATGAGGGGAGGATGCAATGGCTGAGCCCGACGCCAAGCCCAGCGGACCCGACCTGAGCCAGGGAGTAGACTTCAACGAACTTGCCGACGGTGCCCTGTTGTTGGGTCATGTCGGTGACGAGCAGGTGGTGTTGGCGCGGCACGGCACCGAGGTGTTCGCGGTCGGCGCGTCTTGTAGTCACTATCACGGCCCGCTCGCCGACGGCCTGGTGGTCGGCGATACAGTGCGTTGCCCTTGGCACCATGCCTGTTTCAGCCTGCGCACCGGCGAAGCGGTGGCGGCGCCCGCCTTCAGTCCGATCGACTGCTGGGCGGTCGAGCAGCGAGCGGGGAAGGTCTTCGTCAGGGAAAAGCGCACGGTGCCGGCCAAGTCGCCGTCCAAGGCGGCGAAGGCGCCGGACAAAATTGTGATCGTCGGCGGCGGGGCGGCAGGATTTGCCGCGGCCGAAATGCTGCGCCGCGAGAAATACAACGGCAGCATCGTCATGCTGAGCGGCGAGGATGCCGCCCCCGTCGATCGGCCCAATCTCTCCAAGGACTATCTCGCCGGCAACGCGCCCGAGGAATGGGTGCCGTTGCGGGGCGATGAGTTCTACTCCGAGAACAACATCGATCTCCGCCTCAAGAGCAGCGCCGCAGCCATCGATGCCAAAACACGCGAGGTAACGCTGTCGGGCGGCGGCAAGGTGGCGTACGACCGCCTGCTTCTCGCCACGGGCGCCGAGCCGGTGCGCCTCACAATACCCGGCGCCGCGGCGGGCCACGTCCTTACGCTGCGCAGCCTGGCCGACAGCCGGGCGATCATCGAAGGCGCCAAGACGGCCAAGCGCGCGGTGGTGATCGGCGCAAGCTTCATCGGTCTCGAGGTGGCCGCCTCGTTGCGCCATCGCGGAATCGAGGTGCACGTGGTGGCGCCCGAAAAGCGCCCCATGGAGCGGATTCTGGGACCCGCCATGGGCGACTTCGTGCGCGCCCTGCACGAAGAACACGGCGTCATCTTCCACCTCGAGGATACGGTGAGCAGCCTCGACGGCAAGAAGGCCATGCTGAAGAGCGGCGCCACGCTCGAGGCCGACCTGATGGTAATGGGCGTGGGCGTGCGGCCACGCCTCGATCTCGCGGAAAAGGCCGGGCTCAGGATCGATCGCGGCCTGGCCGTCGATGGCCTTCTGGCGACCAGTGCGCCCGACATCTTCGCCGCCGGAGACATCGCGCGCTGGCCCGACCCGAACAGCGGCGAGAACATCCGCGTCGAGCACTGGGTGGTCGCCGAGCGCCAGGGGCAGGTGGCGGCGCTCAACATGTTGGGCGCGGGCAACAAGTTCGACTGCGTACCGTTCTTCTGGAGCCAGCACTACGACGTGCCCATCAACTATGTCGGCCATGCCGAGAAATGGGATGAGATCGTGGTCGACGGCGACATCAGCGGTCGCGATTGCCTGGTTCGCTACAAGCTTGGCGGACGCACCCTGGCGGCGGCTTCGATCTATCGTGACGTCGCAAGCCTCAAGGAAGAGGTGGCGATGGAGCGTGCCGCGGCGGTAGGCTGAACCAACTGGAATCTGGAGGAAACGGATGGCCGACAAGAAGAGCGCCAACGGCAAGCAACGCCGCCTGCGCAGCCGCGACTGGTTCGACGCCCCGGGCGATCCGACCATGGCCGCGCTCTACCTCGAACGCTACATGAATTTCGGCCTGACCTTGGCCGAGCTGCATTCCAACCGACCGATCATCGGCATCGCCCAGACCGGCAGCGATCTGTCGCCCTGCAACCGCCATCACCTCGATCTTGCGAAGCGCGTGCGCGACGGCATCCGCGACGCCGGCGGCATCCCCATCGAGTTTCCGGTCCATCCCATCCAGGAGACCGGCAAGCGGCCGACTGCCGCGCTCGACCGCAACCTTGCCTATCTCAGCCTGGTCGAGTGTCTATACGGCTACTTCTTCGACGGCGTGGTGCTGACCACGGGCTGCGACAAGACCACGCCCGCCATGATCATGGGCGCCTGCACGGTCAATATCCCGGCGATCGTGCTGTCGGGCGGGCCGATGCTCGACGGGCATTTCGCCGGCGGCCTCGCGGGCTCGGGCACGATCGTGTGGTATGCGCGACAGGAGCTGGCGGCCGGACGCATCGACCTCAAGGAATTCCTCGAGATGGTGGCGTCGAGCGCACCGAGCGTCGGGCACTGCAACACCATGGGCACGGCGCTGTCGATGAACAGCATGGCGGAGGCGCTCGGCCTGTCGCTCCCAGGCTGTGCTGCCATTCCCGGACCCTACCGCGAGCGCGGCCAGATGGCCTACGAGACCGGCAAGCGCATCGTCGACATGGTGTGGGAGGACCTGAAGCCCTCCGACATCCTGACCCGCAAGGCGTTCGAGAACGCCATCGTGGCGGCAAGCGCGCTGGGCGCGTCGACGAACTGTCCGCCGCACGTCAACGCCATCGCCCGCCACATCGGCGTCAAGCTCGAGAACGCCGACTGGGACAAGATCGGCTACGACATCCCGCTGCTGGTGAACTGCATGCCGGCCGGAAAGTATCTCGGCGAGGCCTTCCATCGTGCGGGTGGCGTGCCGACGGTGATGGCGGAGCTGCTGAAGAAGAAGAAGATCCATGGCGATGCGCTCACGGTCTCGGGCAAGACCATGGGTCAGAACGTCAAGAACGCGAAGCCTGCCGACGGCGACGTCATCAAGACCTACGACAAGCCGATGCTGGGGCAGGCGGGCTTCGCCGTGCTGTCGGGCAACCTCTTCGAATCGGCGGTGATGAAGACCTCGGTGATCTCCGAGGAGTTCCGCAAGAAATACCTCGAGCGCAAGGGCGATCCCGACGCTTTCGAGGGCACGGCGATCGTCTTCGAGGGGCCGGAGGATTATCATCACCGGATCAACGATCCCAAGCTGCCGATCGACGAGAACAGCATCCTGTTCATCCGCAACACCGGTCCGGTCGGCTACCCGGGTGCGGCCGAGGTGGTGAACATGCTGCCGCCCGATCGGCTGGTGAAGGGCGGGGTGGTGCTGTTGCCTTGCGTCGGTGACGGTCGGCAGAGCGGGACGTCGGCCAGCCCCTCGATCCTCAACGCCTCACCGGAGGCCGCGGTCGGCGGCGGCCTGGCGCTGCTCAAGACCGGCGACAAGGTCCGCGTCGACATCGGCAAGCGGCGCGCCGACATCCTGATCAGCGAGGAGGAACTCGCCAAGCGCAGGGCGGCGTGGAAGCCGCACATCAAGGAGAGCCAGACGCCGTGGCAGGAGCTGCAGCGCAAGTTCGTCGGCCAGCTGGCGAGTGGCGCCTGCCTCGACTTCGCGGTGAACTACCAGCGCATCGTCGAGACCAAGGGCGTGCCGCGGCACTCGCATTGATGTTTGGCGGACCTGAAGGTCCGCTCATTGCCGGGAGCGCGGCACTCCAGTGCCGCTCGTGCGGTTTGAGATAAGACCTGATGCGCCACTGGAGTGGCGCGCTCCCGGCAAAGATCATGAGCGGGTGGGTCGCGGTTTACCGCGACCTTGGAGGCCCGCGGTCCGGCAAGAAGCCTAGCGGAACAACCGCTGTTCGACGGAGATCGGCAGATCGGCGCGCGGGATCAGGATGATGGCCCACGGCGACGTCGGCTGGGCGACCGGTCGTACCGGTGCCACAGGCGGCGGGGCGAGGCTGGCGGTGGCGCCAGCGCCGGGCGGCGCGAACCCGGCGGCGGGTGCGGAGGGCGCGAAGCTGGCGCCGCCGCCAGCAAACCCACTGGGCGCAGTGGCGACCGGCCGCGTCGACGGCGGCGGCGGGCTGGAGCGCTGCGCCATCATGATGTCAGCCGGCATGCGCTCCTCGAACACGACGACGATGCGATCGCGCCGCCGGCTCGTTGACAGGATGTTGACCGAGTAGCCTTCGCCGGAGCGCCGGCCCAGGAAGATGCCAACCGCATGCATGCGGCCAGGCTCGAACACGTCAGGCGCCGCCGCACCGACGCGTCCCCACAGGCTGCGCCACTCGGCCGTGGTGCTGGCGACGACATGCTCAGGCTGGCGGGTGATGGCGGTAGCGCCGCTCCAGTGACGTGCCTCGATGGTCTGCGCCAAAACGCCAACCGCCGGCAGCAGGAGCGTGCCGGCCGTCACGGCGCCATAGGACAGAAGCCGCCGACGTGGCAGGTAGTGAACCGTGGAGGGGGCTGTCTTGGCGCTCAATCGCACAACAGATCTCTGGAACCCAGATGAACCAATCAGGTGTCAGTAATGACCACTACACTTTGGCTCAATTGCGGCTGGGGCAGGCCATGTTCGCGAGCCATTGGTATCAATCATGGCGGCGTGTGTCTTTCCTGCAACACAACGCTGCGCTGCACCTGCCAACGATCACCGTGCGAGGCGGCTTGCGGCGGTCGTGCAAGTTCGTGTGCTCGGCTGCGCCCTCGCCGTGACACCCCAGTCCGTGGCGGGCACAATTTGGCCATGGCAGCACGCTCCGCCGCCGTTTCGCCGCCTCGCCGGCCGGGCGTATCCTCCTCGCATGAAAGCGGCAATGGACGACCAGTCGGTGGCCCAACGCGTCTTGGACCACATCGCCAACGGCACGACCGATGTCGGCGCCGAAGTGTGGCGTGAGCCTGTCGCCAACTACCGAACGCAGGAAAGGCTCGCCGCCGAGATCGAGCGTGTGCTGCGACGCTTCCCGACGCCGTTCTGCCCCTCGGCCGCGCTGCCGGAGAAAGGCTCCTACATCGCCCGCGATGCGGCGGGCACACCGATCGTCGTCGTGCGCGGTACCGACGGCACGGTCCGCGCCTTCCGCAACGCCTGTCGCCATCGCGGCATGCAGGTGGCGAGCGACCAAGGCTGCGCCCGCGCCTTCGTGTGCCGCTATCACGGCTGGACGTACAACCTTGAAGGCCGGTTACGGCTTATTCCACACGAGAACAGCTTCCCCGGTCTCGACAAGGACGCCCATCCGCTGGTGCCGATGACCGCGAGCGAACGATTAGGTCTGGTGTTCGTGACGCAAGACGAGCCGGCGTTGGGCGACGATTCACTCGACGGCCTCGCCAGCCTGATCTCACCGGATCAGCGCCTGTTCGCCCAGGCCGAGCGCGAGTTCGAGGTCAATTGGAAGATCCTGCTCGAAGGTTTCATCGAGGGCTATCACATCAAGTCGACGCATCCAGAGAGCTTCCTGCCCTATGGCTTCGACAACCTGAACGTCATCGATCTGTTCGGCCGGCACAGCCGCGTGACCTATCCGTTCCAGCGCATCAAGAAGCTGGCGAAGGTGCCGCCAGCCGAGCGACGCGTCGAAGGCCTGTTGACCTACGTCTATCACCTGTTTCCCAATGTGCTGATCACAGTGCTGTCGCGGCACACCAACGTCGTGATCCTCGAACCGCTCGCCGTCGATCGCACGCGGCAGATCACCTACACATTGACCAATGGCGGCGGAGATGATCCGGCTGCGCTCGCCGAGGCCAAACACGACGCCGACTTCGTCGGCAACACCGGAGCGATGGAGGACCGCGCCGTCGTGCAGGCGATCCAGCGCGGGCTCGCGAGCGGCGCCAACGAGGCTTTCACCTTCGGCCACTACGAAAGCGCGATCGTGCACTTTCACAAGGCGCTGACGGCCGCCCTGGCCTGAGTCGCTGCGGCTTCAGCGCCGCGCTTAACAGGGAGCACGGTCGGCCACGCTTCTTTTGCGTCGCTCGAGAAGGTCCCCGCTCTGATAGACTGAAGGTGCGAGCAGGAGAGAACCGGCATGAAGCACAAGGAGACAGCGAAGTCGCCGTCCCAGCTGATCGACGCGAGGATCGGGGAACTCGGCGACTGGCGCGGCGAGATGCTCAGCCGGCTTCGGGCTTTGATCAAGGAGGCCGACCCCGAAGTCGTCGAGGAGTGGAAGTGGAGGGGAGTGCCCGTCTGGTCGCGCGATGGGATTATCTGCACGGGCGAGGCCTACAAGAGCGTCGTGAAGATGACCTTCGCCAAGGGGGCGGCCCTCAAGGATCCATCACGCCTTTTCAATTCCAGCCTCGAGGGCAACACAAGACGCGCCATCGACTTCCGAGAAGGTGAGAAGGTGAAGGAGGAGGCTTTGAAGACCCTCGTTCGCGCCGCCGTGGCGCTGAACAGGGCCAAGGGTCGTCGTTAGCCGCGTTTGGCGCGGTCGGCGGCATTGGTCGACTGGATCTGCTCGCGGATGCGTCGCCAGTCGTCCTCGCTGTAGGCCATCATGTTGGAGAAGGTGCCGTTGCCCATGATGCCCATGGCGCCGTCGATGGCGATCACCTCTCCGTTGATGTACTCGACCTCGTCGCTCATCAGGAACGCCGCCATGTTGGCGAGCTCGCTGGGGCGGCCGACGCGCCCCAGCGGGTTGCGCGCCTTGTAGCGCTCGTTGTCGCCTTCCTTCATCGGATTGAGCCGCGCCCACGCGCCTTCGGTCGGAAAGGGGCCGGGCGCGATGGCGTTCAGTCGAATGCCATGGCGACCCCATTCCACGGCGAGGCTCTGGGTCATCACGGCGACGCCCGCCTTGGACATCGCCGAGGGCACCACGAAGGGGCTGCCGGTCCACACCCATGTCGTCAGGATGCTGAGGACGCTCGCCTTGCGCTTGCTCGCGATCCAACGCTTGCCGCAGGCATTGGTCGTATAGAACGTGCCGTGCAGGACGATGTTGGCGATGGCGTCGAAGGCGCGCGGACTGAGATCCTTGGTCTGTGAAATGAAATTTCCGGCAGCATTGTTGACCAATCCGTCCAGCGGGCCGCTTTCCCAGATGCGCTCGATCATCTCCTCGACGGCGGTGGCCACGCGGATATCCACGGTATGGACGTCGACGCGCCGGCCGGGATGCTTGGCCATGACCTCTCCGGCTGTCTCCTCCAGCACGCTGCTGCGGCGACCGCAGATCACGCAGTCCGCGCCCAGCTCGACGAACTTCTCCATCATGACGCGGCCCAAGCCGGTGCCGCCGCCGGTCACCAGAAATCGCTTGCCCTTGAAAAGATCGGCCCTGAACATTGGCGCTCCCTGATTGCACTAGCTGTGTCGTCTAACTTCGCCCGACGGTCCGTTACAAGAACTGTTGCACCTACCGGTCGGAATGCTAGGATTCCCCTCATAACAACATGGGATCGTTGCAATGACGACCCAACAGGGAGAGACGGGCGGGGACAGCGGTACGATTGAGCTGCGTGGTAAGGTCAAGTGGTTCAATGCTGTCAAGGGGTACGGGTTTTTAGCCCTCGACACTGACAACAGCGACGCGTTCCTGCATGTGACGACACTTCGCCAGGCTGGGCATGAGGATCTCAAGCCCGGCGCAACGGTAACTTGCGCCGGTGTGAGAGGTCCGAAAGGCTGGCAGGTGATGAAGGTGCTCGACGTCGATTCGTCGACGGCGGTCCCCGTGGCGCCAAAGGCGCCGGCGGTGCCCGATGGTATTGCCGTGGGCGATTACATCGCGGCCTTGGTCAAATGGTACAACAACGAACGCGGCTATGGCTTCGTCACGCGTGAAGCGGCTGAGGGCGACATCTTCGTCCATGCCGCCGTGTTGCGCCGTCACGGCATGGACTCGCTGGCACCCGGCCAGAAGGTGATGATCCGCATCGCCGAAGGCCAGAAGGGCCTGCAGGTCGTCGAGATCCGCGCGGCTTAGATCGAGCGACACTTGGTCTTGCGGCCGGGGCACGTCCTCGCGCGCGGTTCGTCTTGAGTTTGACGAAATCGCCGCGCACCCCTTATTGCATGGCCATGGCATCGATCGTTTCCGGTAGGCGGCTCAGCCGCCGTCTCCTGCTCGCCGCGCCCGCCGCCTTTATGACGGGCGGTGCACTGGCACAAAGTCACGACATTGCGTTCAAGAAGTCGTCGCTGGTCATCGTGACCGGCGGGCGCGAAATCAAGTTCGACGTCGAGCTGGCGCTGAACGACGCCGAGCGCTCGCGCGGGCTGATGTTCCGCGAGAAGCTCGGGCCCTACGACGGCATGCTGTTCGACTTCTACCAGGAAGCGCCGGTGAGCTTCTGGATGAAGAACACGCTGATCCCGCTCGACATGGTGTTCATCGCCGGCGATGGCACGGTGAAGCACGTGCATGCCAACGCGACGCCTTTGTCGACCGACTCCATTCCCAGCCAGTTCCCGGTGCGCGCCGTGCTCGAGATCAATGGCGGCAGCGCGCGCCTGCTCGGCATCAAGCCGGGCGACAAGGTCAAGCACCCGATCTTCGGCAACGCCTAAGGGTGCGCGGGCCTCGGGCTTTTCTGTCGTCCTGAGCGCAGCGAAGGACCTCATCGCCGCTTGCAACCGGCATGAGATCCTTCGCTTCGCTCAGGATGACATGATCGGAGGCCCGCGCTCCCTTAGCGCTTCAGCGCGCAGGTCATGCCGTCGCCGACATTGAACAGCGCAAGGTCGACCCGCTGGTCGGACTTGAGCTTGGCATTGAGCGCGCGGATCGCCTGGGTGTCGGCATCCTTGTCGGCGAGGTTGGCGACGGCGCCGCCCCACAGCACGTTGTCGATCAGCACCAGTCCGCCGCGGCGCACCAGCGTCAGGCAACGCTCGTAATAGGCGTCGTAGTTCTCCTTGTCGGCATCGATGAAGGCGAGGTCGAGCTGGCCGCTGAGGCCCTGGACCAACAGCCCGTCCAGCGTTTTGATGGCGGGCGCGATCGTGAGCTCGATGCGGTTCTCGATGCCTGCTTCCTTCCAGTAGCGCCGTCCGATCCTGGTCCATTCCTCGCTGACGTCGCAGCACCAGAGCTTGCCGTCGTCGGGCAGGGTCTCGGCGATGCAGAGCGCCGAATATCCGGTGAAGGTGCCGACCTCGACGGCGCGCCGGGCGCCGATGGCCCGTGCCAGCAGGGCAATCTGCTGGCCCTGATGCGCCGATATCTGCATGCCGGCCCGCTGGGTCTTCACCGTCTCCTCGCGCAGCCGGCGCTTGAGCGCGCTCTCGCGCAGCCAGTTGGCATCGACGTAGTCGGCGAGCGCGCCGTCGATCTTGGCCCAGCTCTTCATGATTACTCCTCGATTACCTCACAGGTCATCGACCTGACATGGGGATCACGCCATGTCTTGCCCATGACCGACCTGCAAACCTTCGTCCAGGACTACATCGCCGTGTGGAACGAGCCCGACGCCGAGCGGCGCCGGCAGCTGATCCGCACCCTGTGGCAGGAAGACGCCCATCACCTGGCGCGCACCCTCGAGGCGGTCGGCCATGCCGGCATCGAGAAGCGGGTGACCGACGCCTACGAGAAGTGGGTGAGGGAGAAGGGCAACGTCTTCCGCCTGCGTGACGGCGTCGATGGCCATCACACCACGATCAAGCTGCGTTGGGAGATGCTGCCGTCCGGCGGAGGCGAGGTGATCTCGATCGGCTTCGATTTCCTGGTGCTGGGCGGCGACGGACGCATCCGCACCGGCTACCAGTTCATTGAAGCCTGACGGCGTACTTCTTCAGCTCGTCGAGCGAGACGACGTGCAGCGTGACGGCGTGGGTCGCCTCGAGCACGACCTGCGGCGCGGCGCCGGCATCGAGGGCTTCCTTCCAGCGGCTGGCGCACAGGCACCAGCGATCGCCGGGCTTCAGACCGGCGAAGCCATATTGCGGCAAGGGGGTCGAGAGATCGTTGCCCTGGGCCTTGGAGAAGGCCAGGAACTCCGCCGTCATGATCACACAGACCGTGTGCAGGCCGACATCCTCGCGCCCGGTGTTGCAGCAGGCGTCGCGATAGAACCCGGTAATGGGGTTCACTGAACAGGGCTGGAGGACCCCGCCCAGCACATTGATCGATGGAGCGCGGCCGGGGCCGGGCCGGCCCTGCTCGGGTGTCTGGTCAAACATACCCCCACAGTACCACCCGGAAATTGCGCTTTCGAGCCGTCCGCGGCGCTGGTAGAAAACCCGCGCCTAAAGCTGTCGCGGCGGGGCGTAGCGCAGTCTGGTAGCGCGTCTGCCTTGGGCGCAGAAGGTCGTCGGTTCAAATCCGGCCGCCCCGACCACCGCCCAGCCCTACGTCCCGAGGCCTATGTCCCGAGGGGAGAGTCGAGGTTCATGCAGGTTCGCATCTACAAGCCGGCCAAGACGGCGATGCAGTCAGGCCAGGCCAAGACCAAGGAATGGCTGCTCGAAACCGAGCCCACGCCCAAGGAGATCGACCCGCTGATGGGCTGGACCAGCTCACGCGACACCATGCAGCAGGTGAAGCTCTACTTCCATACGCTCGAAGAAGCGAAAGCCTATGCCGACAAGAACGGCTGGCGCTACAGCATCGAGCTGCCGCACGCACGTCATGTGCGGCCCAAGGCCTACGCCGACAACTTTGCCTACAACCGCATCGGCCGCTGGACGCATTGACGTCATGCGGGTGGCAATCGGCCGTCGCCTTGTCGCCTGCTCGCCGCTGATTTTCCTCACCAGGCTCGCACGCACGGCCGAGCCGCGATCGGCAGGGCCATCCGCCGGCGCGCTGCTGGTCGTGGGTGGCGGCCGCACCAGCGCGCCGGTCATCGAGGCGGCGATTCGTACCGCAGGCGGACCGGGAGCACGCTGGGTCGTCATTCCAAGCGCGCAGGAGGACCGTCAGCTCAGCGATCCGAAGGTTCCGGATTTCATCCGCGAGCGCGGCAACTTCACGTTGCTGCACACGCGCGACCGTGCCGTCGCGAACACGGAAGCGTTCGTGGCGCCGCTGCTTGGCGCACAGGCGGTATGGTTCGACGGCGGCCGCCAATGGCGCCTGGCCGATACCTATGGCGAGACGCGGACCGAGCAGGCCCTGCACGCGCTGCTGGCGCGCGGCGGGCTGATTGCCGGGTCCTCCGCCGGCGCCACGATCATGGGCTCGTTCCTGGTGCGCGGTGCGCGTTCGGGCAACGACATCGTCATGGCGCCGGGGCAGGAGCGGGGCTTCGGCTTCATGCGCAACGTCGCGATCGACCAGCACATCGGGACGCGCCATCGCGAGGCCGATCTCGCCCAGGTCGTGGCGGCGCATCCGGACGTGCTGGGCATCGGCATCGATGAGGGGACAGCCATCCTCGTGCGCGGCAATGGCTTCGTCGTCATCGGCCCCAGCATCGTGGCCATCACCGACGGCGCCATGCACCAAGGCAAATCGTACTATGTGCTGCGGCAGGGCGATCGCTTCGATCTGGCGACGTGGAAGGCGCTGCCGGCGGCCTAGCAGAGAATGGCGTCAGCGTTTACCGGCCATGGCTCGCTGATAGGCTGAATCGAAGGCGCGAACGATCTCGGCGTCGAGATCGGCGAGCTTGAGATAGTGCAGCCGCGTCGCCTCGCGCAGCTCCTTCCACATCTCGAGGGGGACGGGAACGCGGCCGCTGGCCCAGCCGTCTATGGTGCTCCGCGACTGACGGATGGCTGCGGCCATCGGGTCCTGCCACGATGAACCCCAGACGGTTTGGCCAATTTTTGCGATCAGGAGATGGTCGGTCATGGTGTGCTTATCGTGTCCTTTCTGGGCGCGGCCGTGGCAGCCTTCGTCGTGATATGGTGCTCCCACGCGCCCGTAGCTCAGGGGATTAGAGCAACCGCCTTCTAAGCGGTAGGTCGCTGGTTCGAATCCAGCCGGGCGCGCCATCGCCCCCTGCATTGCACCAAGTGCGCAGTTCTGCGTTGCAAATTCAGTTGCAATTAATTCTCACTTCCCGTCAAACTCATGATAATCACTCTCATTCGCTGACCTCAAAACAAGCGGGGCGGCAGTGGATGGTTCTGGGGAGAAGTTGACGTGACGACGCGTACCGTACCCGTGACGACGGCCATGGTGGGGCTGCTTTTCGCCTCCGGGACGATGGCCCAGCAACCGCCCGACCAGAACGCACAGGGTCCCGCGCCCGCACCCCCACCGCCCGACAATCAGCCCGGTGCGCCGACCAACACCCCGGCCACCATGCAGACCGTCACCGTGACCGGGTCGCGCCCCAGTGACGACTTCCAGACCACCCGGGGCTCACTCTTCCGGCTGGGCGCGCAAAACCTGATGGACGTGCCGCAGCAGGTGATCGTCATCAACCGCGCCCTGATGAACTCCCAGGCGGCGACCACGCTCGACCAGGCGGTGCGCAACGTGCCCGGCGTCACCATCGGCTCGGCCGAGGGCGGAACGATCGGCAACAACATCAACATCAACGGCTTCTCGGCGCGCACCGACATCTATCTCGACGGCATGCGCGATCGCGGCCAGTACTACCGGGACACGTTCGCCCTCGAGGCGGTCGAGGTCCTGCTGGGGCCGTCCTCCATGCTGTTCGGCCGCGGCTCGACCGGCGGCGTCATCAACCAGGTGACCAAGAAGCCGGGCCTCAAGAAGGCGACCGAGCTCACGGGGCAGGTGACGACCAACGGCCTCGTTCGCACGACGGCCGACGTCAATCTGCCGTTCGAGGAGACCAATGCCGCCCGCGTCAACGGCATGTTCCAGTATGGCAAGGCGACGACCATCGACCAGACCAACGTCATGGACTTCGGCATGGCACCATCGGTCAAGCTCGGCATCGGCACGCCGACCGAGATCACGCTGGGGGCGATCCTGCAGCACAAGAAGGATCAGGTGAACTATGGCGTGCCGGCGGTGAATGGCTTTCCGATCAACGTGCCGCGCAACGTCAACTACGGCTACTCCGACGACTACACCGAGCAGGACGTCATCCAGCTGAACTCGACGATCGAGCACAAGGTCAATGCCGACATGAAGCTCCGCAATCAGACGGAGTTCTTGTGGGTCAACACGTCGGTGCGCCAGACCTCGGGCGCCGCTGTCGGCACCCTGGGACCGTTTCCGTCGCTGGGCTTCCTCGCGGCTCCCACCGGCCCGAACAACACGCCGATGACCGGAGCGCCGCTGAACCAGCTCGAGATTCGCCAGATCAGCCGCGATCGCAACATCAACGACATCACGCTCGAGAATCAGGGCGAGGTGGAGGCCAAGTTCATGACCGGACCGGTCGGCCATCTGCTGCTGATGGGCGTCGACCTCGACTACGAGCAGTACACCAACAAGACCTACACCCGCACCGGCAACTGCAACGGCGTCGCGTTGCCGGCGGGCTCGGTGGGGTGCACGCCGGCGGGCTTCACGGTCGGCGCCACGACGCCGTGGAACGTGCCGGAAGTTCCGGGCAACTACGCCTCGGCGCAGGCATGGGGCGTTGGCGCCTACTTCAACGACACGATCCAGGCCACACCTTGGCTGAAGCTGGTCGGCGGCCTGCGCTGGGACATGTACGCCTCGCAGATCGGCAACTCGATCAACTCGGCCAATACCGCCGGCAACACCACCGTGCCGTACCAGTACCAGGTCGACTACTTCACCAGCGTGCGCGCCGGGGCGATCTTCGAGCCGACGCGCGAGCAGTCGTACTACATCGCGTACAGCACCTCGTTCAATCCCTCGCTCGAGCAGCTCACCTCGACGACCGGCAGCCAGATCCTGCCGCCGGAGAGCAACGAGAACTACGAGGCGGGCGTAAAGTTCGAGTTCCTGAACGGTAACCTGTCGACCAACGGCGCGGTTTTCCAGATCACCAAGTACAATGCGCGCACACAGAATGCCGACGGGACCTTCTCGCCGACCGGCACGGTGCAGGTGAAGGGCGTGCGCGTCGGCGCGGCCGGCCGCATCACCCCGGAATGGCAGATCTTTGGCGGATACGCCTACCTCGACGCCCGCATCATCCAGGGCATCACCAACATCGGCGGCGTCGGCAACACCACCGGCATGGTGCCGCTCAACACGCCCAAGGATTCCGGCAACATCTGGACGACCTACACGATCAGGGACACCTACGAGATCGGCGGCGGCATGTTCTATGTGGGCGCGCGCTACGCCAACAACCAGAACACCGTGATGGTGCCGGAGTATTTCCGCTTCGACATGACGGCGGCCTACAAGCAGCCGACGTGGGAGCTGCGCGCCAACGTCTTCAACCTGTTCAACACCATGTACTACGACTCGTTGATGGCGTCCGACGGTGGCCGCGCGGTGCCGGGTTCCGGCACGACCGGCCTGCTCACCTTCACCTATCGGATGTGACGGCAAGGGCGGGACGCGATCATGCTGGTCTGTATTCCCGACGTGCTCGATGCCGGCCAGATCGTGAGCCTGCGCGCGCGCCTCGACGGCGCCAACGAAGCCTGGGTGGACGGCCGGGTCACCGCCGGCTACCAGGGCGCGCCGGTGAAGTTCAACGAGCAGATCGACGAGCAGTCCGACGTGGCGCTGGCCTGCCAGCGCATCGTTGTGTCGGCGCTGGAGACCAACCCGCTGTTCATCAGCGCCGTGCTGCCCAACGTCATCTATCCGCCGATGTTCAACCGCTATGGCGTCGGCATGAAGTTCGGGGCCCATGTCGACGGCAGCGTGCGGCTCCATCCGCGCAACGGCATGAAGCTTCGCACCGACGTCTCGGCCACGCTCTTCCTCACCAATCCCGAGGAGTATGACGGAGGCGAGCTCGAGATCGAGGACACCTACGGCCGCCACAGCGTCAAGCTGCCAGCCGGCAGCTTGGTGGTCTATCCCGCCACCAGCCTGCACAACGTGAACCCCATCACGCGCGGCGTGCGCACTTCGTGCTTCTTCTGGGTGCAGAGCCTGATCCGCGACGAAACCCAGCGCGGCGTGCTCTACCAGATGGACGAGGCCATCCAGCGCCTCAATCAGACCAACGCCGACGAGATCGCCCGCCGCTCGCTGATCGGCTGCTACCACAACCTTGTCCGGATCTGGAGCGAGACCTGATGGCTGAAATCGCCGCCGCAGCCCTTCCGAGCAACCGCGTGAACCGGCGGCTCGCCTTCGTGCGCTGGGTGCGCCGCACGCATGGCTGGTTCGGCCTGTGGGGCGCAATCCTCGGCCTGATGGCGGGCACCAGCGGGATCTGGCTCAACCATCGCAGCACCTTGAAGCTCGAGCTGCCCGACCAGCAGCAGGCCAACGCGCCGCTGGCCCTGCCCGATCCGCGGCCAGCGAGCGCCGACGCCATGGCGGCCTGGTTGAAGGAGACGCTGAGGGTCGATCGCCTGGTCAACGTCCGCATCGAGCGCGCCCGTCCGGTTCCCTGGGCCGAGCGCGGTGGGGAGGGAAGGCCTCCCATGCAGCCGGAGCGCTGGATGTTCGCCTTGGGCGGACCCAACAAACAGATCCAGGTCGAGTATTGGGTCGGCAACAAGTCGGCCAGCGTGCGCACCACCGAGAACGGCTTCATTGCGACGCTGACCAACCTGCACAAGGGTACGACCATGCCCTGGCCATGGATCCTGCTGATCGACACTTTGGCGGGCTCGATGATCTTCCTGTCGCTGAGCGGCGCCATCCTGTGGTGGGAGACGCATCGTAAGCGCTTGGTAGGGCTTGTTATTTTCGGCGTGTCGGTGGTCACGACCGTGGCCCTTGCGATGTCGCCGCTGCAATGGTGATAAGACGCCGTGAGCGAACAGACGCCCCTCATTCCCCGGCTGGGCGCAGGCCTGCTGCAGGCCTCGCGCGAGCCGTTGACGCCGACGGTCAGGCGCGGGCTGCTGGCGCTCGTCATCTTCTTCCATGTCGGCGGCGGCTGGGCGCTGACCCAGGTCGAACCCGCCAAGCTGATCGTGGGCGACATCGCGCCCATGGAAGTGCGCATGCTGCCGGCCGAGCAGGCGGCGGAACCCCAGGTCGAGAGCGCGGAGCCACCTCCGCCGGTCGAGACCAAGCCGATCGACCTTGCAGCCATCGTCGATCCGCCGCCGCCCGACCTGCCGCCACCGGAATTCCCGATCGCCAAGATCGACATCCCGCCGCCGCCCGACCTGCCGCCTCCCGTCATTCCCAAGCCGGAGAAGAAGGTCGAGCCCAAGCCGGAGGCCAAGCCTGCGCCCAAGCCCGCACCGGCGCCGCAGCCCGCCGCACCGCCGGCCGAGAACCAGACTCAGCAGGCGGCGCGCGCGCCCGCCGCGCCGCGCACCGTGTCGGCGTCGCAGATCGGCTACACGGTGCCGCCCAATCCGGTCTATCCCGCGCGCTCGCGCAAGGCGGGCGAGCAGGGGACGGTCACCGTACGCGTCTTCGTCGACGTGGCCGGCCGGCCCGCCCAAGTCGCGCTGCAGACCTCGTCGGGCCATCCCGCGCTCGACGAAGCGGCGCTGAGCGCCGTGCGCGCCGCACAATTCCGACCCTATGCCGAAGGCGGCGTGCCGCAGGCAGTGTGGGTCGTGGCCCCGATCAACTTCGTGTTGCGCTAGGAGTACGTCATGGGTGACGCATCGTCCCTGGGTTTCGGCCATTTCATCGCGCAGTCCGACATCGTCGCCAAAGTGCTGCTCGCGGTGCTGGTGATCATGTCGGCGATCTCCTGGTACCTGATCGTCTACAAGGGCATCAGCCAGGTCGTGCGCCAGAAGCGCAGCGCGAGGTTCCTCGCCTTCTTCTGGAGTGCCACCTCGCTCGAGCAGGTGCAGAACGAGCTCAACATCCACGGCGTGCACGAGCCGTTCGGCCATCTGACGGCCCATTCGCTGGCCGCCCAGGCGCATCACGCCAGGTTCGGCGCGGCCAAGCTCGAGGAGACGGGCAGCGAGCAGGAGTTCCTGACGCGCACCATCAAGAAGGTGCTCGACGAGGAGACGACGTCGCTGGAGAACGGCCTCACCATGCTGGCCACCATCGGCGCCACGGCGCCCTTCGTTGGGCTGTTCGGCACGGTATGGGGCGTCTATCACGCCCTGGTG
>Ga0164290_1000456_pt1 | contig 131663 bp, 138 predicted proteins | sample Micstemetagenome_FD_108782 | JGI IMG/M metagenome (GOLD analysis project Ga0164290, IMG submission 108782) | Contaminated culture microbial community from soil near Moab, Utah, USA - Microcoleus steenstrupii SON62 (Illumina Assembly) | ecosystem: Environmental > Terrestrial > Soil > Soil crust... | reverse complement strand
GCTTACCTGGGTCGCTCAACTTATGCCTTGGTTGATGCGTCAGTGGCCACCATCCGCTGGGTATTTAACCTGTTGCACCAGTCGATCAACACCATGGCCAAGCAGGCCATTCAACTGGTGGGGTGGTGATTTATTTTCCGTAATTTACGACGTTACTTTCCAGAACTAACGTTCACTGACAGGCGGCCAGGCCGTTTTTTACTCACTGGCTCTGCAAACCTGATGTTATTGCCCACCATAGCTGATTCACTCGCAGGCCGAATGGAGACGCTTACCTTGCTACCCTTGTCGCAAAGTGAAATTGAGAAGCAGCCGGGCAATTGGATTGACCGCCTATTTGCAGGACAAATTCCGATGCTCAGCACTGCCGTAATTGGCAGCGCACTACTAGACCGGGTTTTACGCGGCGGCTATCCGGAGGTGATTTCTCGCGACAATCCAAAGAGAAGGACGGCGTGGGCTAATCAATACATCGACGCATTAATTCAGCGCGATGTTCAAGATATTGCCAATATTGACAAGCTTTCCCAATTACCGCGTTTCTTGCGTGCTCTGGCCAATACAGCTGGACAAATGAGCAACTACACTCAATTGGGCGGAAATGTGGGTTTAGACAGTAAAACAGCCGCTCGATATGTGGGTATTCTCGAACAAGTGTATTTGCTCAAGCGTATTGATGTTTGGGCCAAAAACAGACTCAACAGGGTTGTAAAAACACCAAAACTGCAGTTTCTCGATTCAGGCCTGTTGGCCGCACAATTGAACCTGACCGCTGAAGAAATTCAGTTGGACCGAACCAGGTTTGGAAGTCTGCTTGAGACCTTTGTCTATTCTGAGTTATTAAAACTTGCTTCTCACGCCGAGACCGATTGCAAGTTAATGTACTACCGCGATGCGGACCAGTACGAGGTCGATATCGTGATTGAACACCCAAACGGTCAAATAATCGGGGTCGAGGTTAAAGCTGCTGCCACGGTGCAGGAACGTGATCTTCGTGGTCTCAAGAAACTTGCAAATTTGGCTGCTCAAGATTTCAAAATGGGGGTGATACTTTACGATGGCGACGAAACCTTACCCTTGGGAAATAGTTTTTGGGTCATGCCGGTTTCCAGCCTTTGGAGCCATGTTTAAGCGCTTTAAGTGGTGCTGGAACACCCCGTTGGGTATTTAAACTGTTGCACCAGTCGGTCAACACCATGGCCAAGCAGGCCATTCAGAATTTATTGCGGCATACAACTCAATCGTTGAAGAAGGTTTGCCATTGGACTCATGGGAAAAGAGTATTTGCTAGAAGTGCCCAAAATGGGCGCTGTAACCAATCAACCAATTCGCCACTCGTCCGTTAGCATCTCATGGCCTCAAGCTGAATCCAAAAGGCTGTAACACGTGTAACAAAGGCGGGCGTATACTCCGGTTAGGGTGCGTCGTCACAAACCTGCCATGAAGCAGGTGCAATAATTACGAAATATTACCTGTAGCAATTCGCCTCTAGGGCGCTTTTACTTATCCAATTAAATTGTGCTTGCCCGCCCGCAGGCACTGTTTCATGTGTGTGGAGCATCATGCAAACAGCAGTGGCGCTAAGCTTGAACTGGCCTTCGGCCTTTGTAGGGCTGTTATGTAGTTTTCTGGTGGCTTTGTTTATCGTACTCACTAAAAAATGGCATGGCCGCCTTACACTCGATGCCCCTCAGGGCATTCAAAAATTTCATACCATTCCAACGCCCCGCATTGGCGGCATCGCGCTGGCCGTGGGTTTAATTGCGGCCTGGTCATTCTTGCCTGTGGGCAGCAATCGCCAACATCTTCTAGGTTTGTTGTTGCTGGGTGCTTTGCCCGCGTTCGCTTTCGGGCTGGCCGAAGACATCACCAAGCGCATCAGCGTAAAAGCCCGCTTGTTGGCCACCATTGCCAGTGGCCTTATTGCCGCCCTGTTAACTGGGTATTGGGTTAGCTTTGTGAATGTGCCAGGGGTAGACATGCTGCTGGCGCTGGCGCCGATCGGCCTTATATTCACCGCCTTTGCAGTAGGTGGCATAGCCAACAGCGTGAATATTGTGGATGGTTTCAATGGCCTGGCTGGTGGCGTGGTGGTACTTATGCTGCTTACGCTGGCCACCATTGCCTGGCGTGTAGACGACTTTGTCATCATTCAACTGGCGTTGCTGGGCGTGTCGGTTACCCTGGGTTTTTTGTTCATCAACTACCCCAAAGGCCACTTGTTCTTGGGCGACGCGGGTGCCTATTTCCTGGGTTATTACGTGGCCATGCTGGCGGTTATGCTGGCCATGCGTAACCCGATTGATGTAAGCCCCTGGGCCATGTTGCTGGTGTGCGGTTACCCGGTGATTGAAACACTGTTCAGTGTGTACCGCCGCACCACCCGCAAGCGTAGGCACAACCCTGGCACTCCCGATGCCAGCCACCTGCACAGCCTTGTGTACCGCCGCGTGGTCAGCCGCAAGTTGTTTCCTTACGCGCCTGCCTGGCAGCGCAATGCCGCCACTTCACCGCTTATGTGGATTTACGCTGCGGTACCCATGCTGGGTGCTGTGTTCTGGCCAGAAAGCCTGGGCATGGTGTTGGCCTGGTTGGCTTTTAGCGTAGTGGCCTATGTGCGGCTGTACCGCCGCATGTTGGTGTTGGGTATTTTCTTTCGCAGGCACGCCCCGCAAAATTAGATACAATTATATCCAAATAGTGTTGTAAAATACAATTTTGGACATTAGGGTATCTTAAGTGAGCATTGATTTCCCTGCCGAAGTTAATCTGCAAAACCAACTGGCCCAGCACCTTCAGCGGCTGCGCAAGCATCAAAAACTGTCTCGTCAGGCGCTGGAGAAAATAAGTACAGTGCCCGCGCCCACCATCAAAAAGTTTGAAACCACCGGGCAAATATCGCTACGCCAATTTCTACTGCTGTGGGAATGCCTGGACAACATCGATCGTCTGGCCATGTTGCTTTCTCAAAGGCACAACACAAAGCCCCAGCCAACAACCATTGAACAGGTGCTGGCCGATGAGTTTTAAACCCATTCAAGAACTGAAGGTAAGCCGCACCCTGTCAACTGGCGTGCAAGTTGAAGTAGGCACCCTGGCGCAAAACAGGCAAGGTGTCTATTTTCAGTACCACGAAAATTACTTGGGCCGCTTTGGCAATTTGTCCCCGTACGCACTCCAAGAAACATTGGCGCTGCAGCAAGCCCCGGCTGGCCCGCACCAAGGCCTGCATGGCGTGTTTTCCGATAGCCTGCCCGATGGGTGGGGGCTGCTGCTTCAAGACCGTGTATTTCGCCAGCATGGCATCTTGCCCAATCTGCTCACGCAAATGGATCGCCTTGCTTTTGTGGGGCAGGGTGCAGTGGGCGCATTGGCGTATGCACCGAATTCAGAATATGCAGCCACAGCACAGGGCCAAGTTGACCTTTCCGAGTTGGGCCAACAAGCCCAAGCCGTGTTCGAGGGGCAAACCGGGGAGGTGCTGCAAGCCTTGGTGGTCAGCGGAAATTCGGGAGGTGCAAGGCCCAAGGCCTTGATATATGCGCAACCCGGCAACTGGGCCAACTGCAGCACGGCGTCCAGGGCGGGCGATGAAGCCTGGTTGGTTAAATTTACTTCCGCAAGTTTGCCCTTGGGCCACGAGGAGGGTGTTTGCGAAGCGGTGTACTTGCAGCTTGCCGAACAACTTCGGCTTGAACCGGCACAATACACCTTGGTTCAACCTTGTTATGCCAATCGTGAGTACCCTTGGCTGGCTTTAAAGCGTTTTGACTGGGTTTCCAATCACGAGGGCCCGGCCGGTCGCTTGCACATGCACAGTGCTTGTGGCCTGTTGGGTGCAGACTTTCGCTTGCCCAGTCTGGATTACCAAACGCTAATTTCAGCAACCCGGCGCTTGTGTAAATCGCCCGCGGCAGCTCAGCTTCAATTTCGGCGTGCGGTATTCAATTTGCTGGCGAGCAATCAAGACGACCACAGCAAAAACTGGGCGTTTTTGCAAAACGACCAAGGCCACTGGCAGCCTGCACCTTTTTACGATGTCACCTTTAGTCCCCGCCCCCACGGTGAGCACAGCACGGCATTTGCAGGGTTCGGCAAAGCGCCGCCGTTGAAGGCCGTTCAGGGCCTGGCAGCTGCAGCAGGTTTTGCGAATTGGGGCGACGCCAGGCAAATCGTTGAACACACCGTTCATGCCCTCGCTCAGTTTGAAACCTTGGCCAAGGCGGTAGGTTTAAGCCAAGAAACCAGCGCCTTGATCACCAAGCAGTTAGATGAAACCAGAAAGGCAAATCAAGGCTTGCTTGTGCGCAGTTAAAAAAACTGCTTTATCTTGCTCAGGTTTTTAAACACCAAGGTGCCAAAACCGCCCACGCCGTTGTTGCGCAAGGCGGTCATGTCTTCGCGGCTTTTCTGCATAATTTTCTTCAGCGACTTGTTACTTTCGCCGCCCACCCGCATTTTTACTAACACGCGCGGAATATAAGCCAATTGAATTTGCCCCTTGTGCAGGTAGCGCAGCATGGCGTCGTAATCGGCAGCAATGCGCAGGCTGGTGTCATAGCCGCCCCATTGCTCAATCACCTCGCGCTTTAAAAACAGGGTAGGGTGCGGTGGCATCCACCCGCGCTTTAGTTTGCTGGGGTGGTATTGGCCCGATTCCCAATGGCGAATCACCTTGTTGGTGTCGTCTTTCGATACATACTGCAAATCGCCATACACCCCGTGTACACCGGGTTGGCTTAGGGCCTGCGCAACGTCCCGAAGAACATGCGGATCGGCCAAAAAGTCGTCTGAATGCACCAGCCCAATTACATCGCCAGTGGCCAGTTTCAACCCTTTGTTAAGCGCGTCGTAAATACCACCATCGCGCTCGCTCACAAACACATCGTACGCGCGCAGGCGTTGCTGAATTAATTCAATAGAACCATCGCTGGAAGCGCCGTCAACCAACACATGTTCGGTGTTGGAATAGCACTGAGAATGCACCGAGTCGATTGAAAACGAAAGCGTGCTGGCGCGGTTGTATACGGCGGTGATGATGGAGATTTTCATGAACGCAAGTGTGTTTGCGAAGTAGGCTTTGGTCAATAAATAAACCCTCTAATTCACCCCCACAAATGTGGGGAGGTGTCAGTAAAACCACATCATTTGTAGCCAATACTAGGTATGTGCAGTGCAGCATTTTCATAGACATGTAACCTAACGCCGTTTAGTATTAGGTTTGTTCAAATTTGAACGCCGTTTTCGCGTCTATCTTCCAGTCCACTAATCCCCTCCCGCTTGTTGATCGGCGTACAACACGGCGGTAGCGTGCCCAAAAGGCCACTCTCTGCGTATGTCTAAAATTTTGATTACCGGTGCTGCAGGTTTCTTGGGCAGTAGTCTTTGCCATCATTTGATTGGCCAGGGGCATCAAGTGGTGGCCTTGGTACGTCCTCAGTCTAATTTGAGCAGGCTGCAGGGGCTGAGTGTGCAACTGGTAGAACTTATTAATTACCACTCGCTGGCCGAACAGGTATCCACGCTGGGCGTGGACGGGATCATTCACACGGCATGCAGTTATGGGCGCAAAGGCGAGAGTTTGCAGCAAGTAGTCGAGGCCAATTATTTGCTGGGGGTTAGTCTGCTTCAAGGCTGTATAAGCGCCGGTAGGCCTGTAGTTTTCTTGAATACGGGCACTGTGTTGCAGTCGTCAGTGGGCTTATACGCTATTACTAAGAATCAGTTCAGTGAATTGGGTATGCAACTATGCGCAGGCCCTCAGGGCCCCAATATTCAATTTATCGACATAGCGCTTCAACACATGTTCGGGCCTGGGGATGACGTTTCAAAATTCACTACCCATGTTTTACGTAGCTGTTTGTCCAATGTCGAATGTCTCCCTCTGACAGAGGGTACTCAACGGCGAGATTTTATTTACATCGACGATGTAGTGCATGGTTACTCAACCTTGCTTGATCAAGCAGGCAGTTTAAACAAGGCAGAAAGAGTGGAGTTGGGTTCTGGCTACGCACCAACCCTGCGCGAATTTGTTGAAATGGTTCATCAGCTTAGCAACTCAAAAACAAAACTGGAATTCGGCGCAGTGCCTATGCGGGCTGGCGATACTCCAATTTGTGTGGCCAACACACAGCGTATGCAGCAGCTAGGCTGGTCAGTAAGGTATTCGCTTCAACAAGGCATCACAAAAACAATTCAAATGGAAAACAAGGCATGAAATTATTGATCACTGGTGGTTGTGGTTTTCTGGGTAGTAACTTGGCTGCCCATGCAATTGAACAGGGTATTGACTTGGTGGTATTTGACAACCTCAGCCGCTTTGGTGCGGTAGCCAATTTACAGTGGCTGCAAAGCAAAGGCAGTTTCAAGTTTGTACATGGCGATGTTCGCAATTCAAACGACGTCAGCCGAATTGTCAAAGAATTAAAACCCGATGCCGTTTATCACCTGGCTGGGCAAGTGGCCATGACCACATCCATTGCAAATACTCGTATGGATTTTGAAGTCAATGCACTCGGCTCATTCAATGTGTTGGAGGCTGTGCGAGATCATTCTCCCAATGCGTGTGTGCTGTATTCATCCACCAACAAAGTGTATGGCGATCTGGAACAGTTTAATTACGAAGAAACGCCAACTCGCTATAGCTGTACGAGCAAACCCAATGGCTTTGATGAAACGGTGCCTCTCGATTTTCATTCACCCTATGGTTGTTCCAAAGGTTCAGCAGACCAGTACATGCTCGACTTTCATAGAATATTTGGTCTACGCACGGTTGTGTTTCGCCATTCGTCTATGTACGGTGGTCGGCAGTTCGCAACTGCGGATCAAGGCTGGGTGGGCTGGTTTTGCGAGCAAGCTGTTCAAACGCAGCGAAGTTCAAATCACAGGTTTACCATTTCTGGCACTGGCAAGCAGGTTCGGGATGTTTTACACGCCGAAGACATGATCAGCCTTTACTATGCAGCAACCTCTAAGATCGATTCAGCGGCTGGGCAGGCATTCAACATTGGTGGTGGTATGCCCAACAGTTTGTCGCTGCTCGAACTATTCAGCATGCTTGAACAAATCACCAATACAAAGCTGAACTTTGATCGGTTGCCTCCCCGTGAAAGCGATCAGCGCGTATTTGTTGCCGACCTGGCCAAAGCGCAGCAAGCTCTTCAATGGGCGCCGGCCGTGTCAGCATTTGAAGGGGTATCAAAAATGGTGGACTGGATTTCTTCTCGTTGAATAAGCAAAGAGCGCGAATTTAATGGTTAGCAAACAGCAAGAAAGCAGGGAAGACCTGCATTTTAAAACACTGAAGTTGATCGAGGCCAAGCCAGACATTACTCAGCGAGAACTCGCCGATCAATTGGGAATCAGTTTGGGTAAAACTAACTATGTCTTGAAGGCTCTGAAAGAAAAAGGTTTGGTGAAGCTGGGAAACTTTGGCCGCAACCCCAACAAACTCCAGTATGTCCACCTGCTTACGCCCCAAGGCTTGTCTGAAAAAACCCAGCTTACCCTTCGTTTTTTAAAACGCAAGGTTCAGGAATACGAACAGCTTAAAGCCGAAATCGACGAGCTTAAACACACGTTGGAGTCTGAGAAAAGTGAGTAAACAATACAAAGTTGCTGTGGCTGGTACAGGCTACGTAGGTTTAAGCAATGCCATGCTGTTGGCCCAGCATCACCACGTTGTTGCGCTTGATATTTTGCCCAGCAAGGTTGAAATGCTGAACAATAAAGTGAGCCCGATTGAAGACAAGGAGATAGAGTTTTTTCTGCGCGAAAAGCCGCTTCATTTTAAAGCCACCACCGACAAAGCAGAGGCCTACGTCAATGCCGACTTTGTCATTATCGCAACTCCCACTGATTACGATCCTCAAACCAATTACTTCAATACGCAGTCCGTAGAAGCGGTTATACGCGACGTCATGTCGCTTAACCCCACCGCATTAATGGTCATTAAATCAACTGTTCCGGTGGGCTATACAAGCAGAGTTCGCGAACAACTTGGTACCGACAATCTCATTTTCAGTCCCGAATTTTTGCGTGAAGGCAAAGCCTTATACGACAATTTGCACCCTAGCCGAATCGTGGTGGGTGAGCAAAGTGAGCGAGCAAAGTTGTTTGCCAGCATGCTTCAAGGTGGAGCGGTTAAGCAAGATGTCCCCTTGCTTTTCACTGACAGCACTGAGGCTGAGGCAATCAAGCTATTCAGCAATACTTACTTGGCCATGCGTGTGGCCTATTTCAACGAGCTTGACACCTATGCCGCCACTCATGGGCTGAACACCAAGCAAATTATTCAAGGTGTTTGTATGGACCCCCGCATTGGCAACCACTACAACAACCCCAGTTTTGGTTACGGTGGTTATTGCCTACCCAAAGACACCAAACAATTATTGGCCAATTATCAAGATGTACCGCAAACGCTAATGAGCGCTATCGTAAATGCCAACAGCACCCGGAAAGACTTCATTGCCGAGGATATTTTGAAGTTAAAGCCTAGCGTGGTAGGTATTCATCGATTGGTGATGAAAGCAGGCAGCGATAATTTCAGGTCAAGCAGTGTGCAGGGCGTTATGAAACGCCTGAAAGCCAAGGGAGTAGAGGTGATTGTGTACGAACCCGCTTTAGGTGAGCCCGAGTTTTTTAGAAGCAGGGTAGTGAATAACCTTTCTGAATTCAAACAACAGGCCAACGTAATTGTTGCCAATCGAATTACCGAAGACATTAAGGACGTTGCCTTTAAGGTGTACACGCGAGACCTTTTTGGTAACGACTAACAACGACTAACCCAGTAGTTCAATGACACAAGAACATCAAGTTTTATTGGCCAATGGCCGCAAGTTTTTGGCCGATGCTGAAACCTCGATTTTAGACAACGCGTTGCGTCAAGGCATCGCATTGGAACACAGTTGTAAAAATGGCCGCTGTGGTGTGTGTAAAACGCAGTTACTCAACGGGCAAACTGAAGTGCTACAACATGAAGAAAGTCTTGAAGAGGCCGAGAAACAGGCGGGCTTTATATTAAGCTGCTGCCGCAAGGCAGTTACCCATGTGGAAATTGATGCTGAAGATTTACCTGAACTTCAAGGTATTCAAACCAAAACAATTCCGGCTCGCATCGATTCTTTAGAATTTCTTACGCAAAGCGTGGTGCAGGTTGTTCTTCGTACACCGCCAAATAACACATTGCAGTTTTTGCCCGGGCAGTACATCAGTGTAATTGGGCCAAATGGTGTTCGTCGTGCTTATTCAGTTGCTAACGCACCGCGTGCCGACAACAAAATAGTGCTGCACATCAAAAAAGTTGAGCAGGGTGTACTTAGCCAGTATTGGTTTGAACAAGCCAAGGTGAACGATCTTCTAAGGCTAGAGGGGCCAATGGGCACCTTCTTTCTGCGTGAACAGCTACCGCAAACATTAATATTGTTGGCCACTGGTACCGGGCTGGCACCCATACAAGCCTTGCTCGAAAAACTAATGGCGCTTGCACAACAAGGGCAGGCATTACCCAAAATTGCGGTGTACTGGGGCAATCGTCATGAAAAAGATATCTATTGCGAATTGGGCATTCAAAAAATTTCAGGTGTTGATATAAACCTGGTTTTGTCACGCCCAGCCCAAGGATGGACCGGCCGCACCGGCTATGTGCAACAGGCTGTACTCGAAGACTTCAGTAACTTACAAAACGCCGCCGTGTATGCATGTGGTTCTAGCAGCATGATAGCCAGCGCAAAAATAGAATTCATCAAAGCAGGTTTGCCTAAAAACCGCTTTTACTCGGATGCGTTTGTTAGCACCAATTAACTTCTAATACATACAAAACCAAACAGGACAAAACAATGAAAGCAGTCATTCTTGCCGGTGGCTTGGGTACGCGCCTTAGCGAAGAAACAAGTTTGAAACCAAAGCCCATGGTTGAAGTGGGTGGTATGCCAATTTTGTGGCACATCATGAAAATGTATTCACACCATGGCATTAACGATTTCGTGATTTGTTGTGGTTACAAAGGCTATGTGATTAAAGAATACTTTGCGAACTACTTTCTCCATCAATCAGACGTTACTTTCGACATGCGCAGCAACACCATGGACGTTCACCACAAGCGCGCCGAACCCTGGACAGTGACACTTGTTGACACTGGCGAGAATTCGATGACTGGCGGCCGCTTGGGCCGGGTGCGCAAGTACATTGAAAATGATGAAATGTTCTGCTTCACCTACGGCGATGGCGTTGGCGATATCGACATTAGCGCATCCATTGATTTTCACAAGCAGCATGGTAAAGCGGCAACACTAACCGCCACTTATCCTCCGGGGCGCTTTGGTGCACTGGATATTCGTGAAGGCAAAGTGCTCAACTTTAAGGAAAAGCCCAAAGGTGATGGCGCCATGATCAATGGCGGCTTTTTCGTTCTAAGCCCCAAGGTACTCGGCTACCTGGGTGGTGACGATACAGTGTGGGAACAAGCCCCTTTGCAAGGTTTGGCTGAAGACGGGCAGCTAATGGCCTTTGAACACCAAGGCTTTTGGCAACCGATGGACACACTGCGCGACAAGCACCTGCTTGAAGAACTATGGGCCACTGGCAAGGCGCCATGGAAAAAGTGGGACTAAGTAAAACAGGGCTATACAAATGCACAAACAATTCAATTCTGGGTTTTGGCAAGGCAAGCGGGTTTTTTTAACCGGCCACACGGGCTTTAAAGGCGGTTGGGCTGCATTGTGGTTGCAGCACATGGGTGCGCAGGTAAAAGGTTTCGCGCTAAACCCACCCAGCACACCTTCACTATTTGAATGCGCCAAAGTGGCCAGCGGCATGCAAAGTGATATTGGCGATATTCGCGATCGCGAAGCCATCGCCAACAGCATGCGCGCGTTCAACCCCGACATTTTGATTCACATGGCGGCACAACCTTTGGTGCGTTTAAGTTACCGCGAGCCATTGGAAACCTACGCCACGAATGTAATGGGTACTCTGCATGTATTTGAGGCTGCGCGGCAATGCCCAAATTTGCGCGCTATCGTGAACATAACTACCGACAAATGTTATGAAAACCGCGAATGGGAATGGGGCTACCGTGAAAACGAACCCATGGGTGGGCACGACCCCTACAGCAATAGCAAGGGCTGTGCTGAACTGGTAACCAGTGCCTATCGAAAATCGTTTTTCAGTGCGCCGGGTACGCCCGCTTTGGCCAGTGTGCGCGCAGGCAACGTAATTGGCGGTGGCGATTGGGCTGAAGACAGGCTGATACCCGACATTTTGAAGGCCTTTGAAAATAAACAGCCGGTTGTAATTCGCAACCCCCATGCAACCAGGCCATGGCAGCACGTACTTGAGCCATTGCGCGGTTACTTTATGCTGGCAGAGCAGTTGTATAACGATGATAAAAAGCAGTTTGCAGACGGCTGGAATTTTGGCCCCGTGGAAGACGATGCAAAACCAGTGCAGTGGATTGTCGAAAAAATGGTGGGCATGTGGGGAAGCGGTGCAAGTTGGCAGCTTGATGCCGGGCAAAACCCCCATGAAGCCAATTATTTGAAACTTGATATTTCAAAAGTGAAAAAGCATTTGGGTTGGCACCCCAGTTGGGGGCTTCAAACGGCTTTGCAGCAAATTATTGAATGGCATCAGGCCTGGCTAAGTGGTCAGGTTATGCAACAAACTTGCCTGAATCAAATTAACGAATACATCAATTGCAGTAACAAGGAAACACATCAATGAGCGAACCCATTACATTCCACAAAACCAACCCCGAAGCCCTGCGCGCACAAATCGCGGAACTGGTTCAGCAGTATGCCGACGCTGTGCACGCCCCAAAAGCTTTTGTTCCTGGTGAAAGTGCCGTGCCGGTTTCTGGCAAAGTAGTGGGCGCGCCAGAAATTCAAATGATGGTGGAGGCCAGCCTCGATTGCTGGTTAACCACCGGGCGCTTTAACACCATGTTTGAAGCGCGCTTGGCCAAATTTTTGGGTGTTAAGCATGTGCTAACGGTTAATTCAGGTTCTTCGGCCAACCTGGTCGCGTTTTCAACATTAACTAGCCCCAAGCTGGGCGACCGAGCGATCAAGCCTGGCGACGAAGTTATCGGTGTTGCAGCAGGGTTCCCAACTACCGTAAACCCAATTTTGCAGTTTGGTGCTGTGCCAGTGTTTGTGGATGTAGACCTGCATACCCACAACATTGACGCCACAAAAATTGAAGCCGCCATTGGCCCTAAAACAAAAGCCATTATGTTGGCCCACAGCCTGGGCAACCCCTTTAATCTGGATGTGGTTACCGCCCTGTGCAAAAAGTACAACCTTTGGCTTGTGGAGGATACTTGCGATGCCTTGGGTGCCAAATACAACGGCCAAACGGTTGGTACCTTTGGTGACATTGCCACATTAAGCTTTTACCCCGCCCACCACATCACGATGGGCGAAGGTGGCGCAGTGTTTACCAACAACGATGAGCTGAAAGTAATCGCGGAAAGCTTCCGCGATTGGGGTCGCGATTGTTATTGCCCACCCGGGAAAGACAACACCTGTAACAAACGCTTTTGCTGGAAGCTGGGTGAGTTGCCTGAAGGCTACGATCACAAGTACACCTACAGCCACGCAGGTTACAACCTGAAAATTACAGATATGCAGGCTGCTTGTGCCTTGGCGCAAATGGACAGGCTTGAAGGTTTTATTGCAGCGCGAAAAGCAAACTATGAATACTTACGCAGCAAGCTAGAAAACCTACAGGATTACTTCCATTTGCCAGTGGCCACTCCAAATTCCGAACCGTCGTGGTTTGGCTTTCCTTTGGTGTTGAAAGAGGAAAGCGGCGTGAAGCGGGTTGACCTGTTGAACTACCTAGACCAAGCCAAGATTGGTACACGCTTGCTGTTTGCAGGAAACCTGACACGACAGCCTTACATGATTGGCCGCAACTTCCGCATTAGCGGCGACTTGACCAACACCGACATTGTGATGAACCAGACTTTCTGGTTAGGCGTATACCCGGGACTGACCAATGAGCAACTGCATTATGTAGTTCAGAAGTTGGAAGAGTTTTTTGGGGTCGGGTTTTAAATAGACTGAACCCGAAAACTATTTTGGCGGCTATTGAATGAAGCAAAAAGTCTTGATCCTAGGTGCGGGCATTGCAGGCCTAGCAGCTGCTTATAAACTGAAATCGCTAGGCAAGTCTTTTGCTATTTACGAAAAGAACAGTCGCGCAGGCGGGCTGCTTGACTCGATTGAATTGAACGGATTTCGGTTCGATCAGGCAGTACACTTGTCTTTTGCCGACCAACCGGAGGTTCGGAATATATTTGATCAAACGCCTTATGCAACACACCAACCAGAATCGAGGTGTTTTGATGAAGGCATGTGGTTGCGGCATCCTATTCAAAATAATCTTTATCCTTTGCCGGTTGCAGAGAAGGTGTCGTTAATAAAAAGCTTTCTTGAACGACCTGAAACTAAACCAGCGAATTATCGCGATTGGCTTTTGTTTCAATACGGTGAGCAGTTTGCCGAACGCTTTCCCGTTAGGTATACCAAAAAATATTGGGATGTGGATCCAAAACAATTGGGCTTGGATTGGATTGGCAACCGAATGCATCGCGCCACACTAGACCAAGTCCTAGAGGGGGCGATGACGGATGCGATTCCAAGTTACTACTATGCAAAAGAAATGCGCTATCCAAATCAAGGTGGGTATAAGTCTTTTTTGAATCCTTTGCTTGACGAAGTATCTCCAACTTTCAACAAAGAGTGCGTGGCAATAGACCTATCACTTAAGAAAGCATTTTTCAAAGATGGTGAGGTTGTTGATTTTGAAGGTCTGATTAATACGCTACCTTTGCCTGTTTTAATCCGTCTTGTAAAGAGCTGCCCAACTCGCATTCGTAACCTTTCGAGCCGATTAATGTGGACAAAGGTGCATCTTGTTTCAATAGGATTTAATAAACCCAATTTGGTAAAAGATCTGTGGATGTATATCTATGATAACGATATTTATGCTGCACGAGCTTACTCGCCAAGTTTGAAGTCACCAGAAAATTGTCCACCGCAGTGTTCTTCAATCCAGTTCGAAATATATGAAAATGGTGGGCAATCGTCAAAATTTAGTAATGATGAGTTAAAGACAAATTCAATCTATGCTCTCAAGAAGATGCGAATTGCTTCCGAAGAAGATATTAGGGTTTGTGATGTGCGAACAGTTCCTTTCGGAAATGTAACTTTCTACCAGGGAATGGAAGAAGACAGAGATCAGATCCATGCGTGGTTAAGGGAATTTGGTGTGGTGGGTGCTGGTCGATTCGGGGCATGGGATTATTTATGGAGCCATCAGTCAATGGAAAGTGGAATGAAAGCCGCAGAGGGGTTTACATAACACCGAACTACCCGTCTTTCGTTGACAAACTGCAGCCTCATTTTGAGGCAGCTTCAAAGCCTTCCGGGCTGACCCCACCGAAAGTGGACTGCCTTCGGGTTCGGTTATAAAACGCTTTAATGTAATCGAAGATGTCTCCCTAAACGGTATCACTTGTTTTGTAGATAAGTTCTTTGAATTACTCCTTTTTCAGCCTACTAAAAAGTTTCTGCAACAACGTTACCCCAACATTTTCCACGCCGGACGGTATAGTTCAGCACACATTTACAAATAAGCAGCAAAATTCATATTAGTCGAAAATTTAAAGAGCGATGTGGCAAAAGTTGATTTAATTAAAAGTGAATAATCAATGAGAATACTTATTAACATACCAACTTATAAAAGAGAGCATTTACTTAACAGAGTATTGACTTCCATTGAAACATCAATACAGGAGGCAAAAAAAAACATACCAGATTTGGTGGTAAACGTAATAATTTCAAATAACGATGTGTCCACGAAAATAAAGAAAAGTGAGCATAACGATTGGATTGAAATAAAGAATAGAACTGTTGCTGTGAGTCCGAATGAAAACTGGTACTCCGTATTGTTAGAAAATGAAAATAAGTACGATGCATACACAATAATTGGTGACGATGATTTCGTAGAATCCGACTATGTAAAGGAAATATTGCATTTAACAGCAAATATTAAGGACGAAGCGATTTACATCCGAGGGTATCGAAAAGAATTGTTTATAAGTGAAAATTGCGAATTTTTAAAAAAAGAAAAAACAGATGGAGGTATTGGAAAAGAGTGGGTTTATGAGAAACTAGATGATAGTTACTCAGTATATACGCCTGCATTTATTTCTTCTCACTTGTATACCGATATAAATAAACTGAAAAAAATAAGGAAATACATAAGGTGTGTGGGCGGAAGAATATTTGATGGATCAAGTATTCCCTATCTTCTAATGGAGCCGGAAATGATATTTATTGCAGCTCTAGGCTTATACGGGAAAATAGCTGTGTCGCCAAACCTGAAAGTACTACGAGGCGTTCAAATAAGAGAAAAAATAGACGAACCTTACGGTATACGATCGTGGAACTCTGGATTTTTAATGGCGATATATGCGCTGTTTACTATGCACAAAGAGTTCGATTTAATAGATGGAATCGAAAGTCACCGTGTTCGGTGTGCTAATCAGGCTTTATGTTGGTTTTTTCCGTGTTTGTTTGATCGGAGATTAAAAAAAAGAGACGTTCTTTTTGTATATAGAAAATTGGGATTGTTTAAAGTATTAAATTTAAAATTGTTGATTATGACAATCCGACTTGTTTTGTCAGAAAAAATAGGTATTAGAAAAAGAAGATTTGTTAAGGAACTAAAAGGATTGGAAAAAAGTAGTTTTCCAGAGAAGGATTTTGTTTTAATCGAAAAGATATATATCAATTAAGGTGCTTTCAATAGATACGCTATGGGAAATTTCAGTGAAAATAGTAAAATTATTAGGAGCGAGCCCAAAAAGGCATTCAAGGCAAATCTTATTTTTCATTATTACACATTAGTCTACGGACTTGTTACGGGTGTCTTTCTACTTCCTTATATTATAAGCCATGTAGGCTTGGAAAAGTATGGGCAGTGGACAGTAATATCGTATGTAACTATGTTGCTGGGTTTGCTAGATCCAGGTATTGGAACTTTAATAACAAATAGAGTTATAGGTTGCAAGGGAAATAAATATAGAGCGGGTTTGGAGATCTATTTTGGAATGGGATACTCTGCATGTGTACTGCTTATTTCGACCATTATATTTTCGATTGTACTTCTGATGGACATTTATTTTAATATTTTTCCATCGCCTGTATGGTTGTACGCACTTGGGACAATTGTTTTTCTATATTCTTCAAATGGACTGGTTGGTTTCTTGCAAGGAATCTTTCAATCATATTGGTTGGGAATCATAACAGTTGCATCAACATTAGGTTCGGTGTTGACATTAGTTGTTTTACTAGAAACTCAATATGGTGTTTTAGCTATAGCAATTTCATTATTAATAAAACAAATTATTTTTTTTTTCGGAAATGTAATTCTTCTAATATTTATTCAGAAAAGAATTATTAAGATAAAATATATTTGGATTCTTAGGAGAGAGATTTTTTTATACTTTGTTCGGCTTTACAAGGAGTCATTTGCAATAGGTGCATCGAAAGGTTTCTATCACTTAGCGTCAATGCTCGATATTTTTATTCTAGCTAAGGTATTGGGATCTAGGGAGTTTGGTGAGTACTCAATAATAAGAAAACTTGTTGATGTCGGTAGATCATTTTTGGACAAACCAATTATAGCTGCCATGCCCTTAATAGCTCATCGAAGCATTAATGACTCGTCGCCAAGAATGCAGTTTGACAAAAGTCAAATACTTGTTTTTAGTTTTTTTATTTTTGTTACTCTGATTGTTGCATACACCGCCGGGGGTTATGTTTTTAAGTTTATTGCTGGAGTCGAAATTTCTTCGATGAGTAACGTGATTTTTCTATATGCTGCCGTATATGGAATTTCATTGTCTATTGTATTCTCTCTTGCTAATTACTATATTGGCACATATCGGTACAAAAAAGCAATTTCAATATTAACTACCTTTTCTTTCATTTATTGTTTTTCTTACATTTTAGTATTTATCTTTCAAAAGCAAATGACTTTTTGGATTAGTGGATTAATTGCGATGATGTTTGTTGTTTTGCGAGTCCGATTATTTAAATCTATTTAGTTCAAAGTTGTTTTTTTTATTAAATTTTAACTAATACTCTTGGGGTTCTAGATTGTTAGAAAAGAAATTATTGATTCTTAGGGTGAAGGGTGGATATGGAAATCAGCTTTTTCAACTTTCCTCCGCTCTTATTTATTCAAATCAATTTAACCTAAGAATTGTAATAGACACGCATTCGGGTTTTCGTAGTGATTGGAAGTACAGAAGACGTTTTGAACTGGCTCTGATTGATCGCCAGTTTTATAGAATTCCGAAATTTCTAAGCCAAGTTGCTTATATTTTTTATCGCATTGGCTTATTTTCTAATATAAATGATAATTCTTACGCTGTGGACTTGAAAAATAATTTTTTAAAAAAGTCTTTTGTTTATTACATGGATGGTTATTTTCAAAATGGACTATATTTGCTTGATGAGAAAGGTGTTCTCCGTGCTGAAATTGCTTCAGTCGTAGGGTTTAAACGTTGTTGTTTGAGGGTTGATTACATTGCAATTCATTACAGGGGGTTTTCGTCTGTTGATTCGTATGACGATGAATTACTGGCTGCACATTTCCGAGAAGGAATATCATTTTTTAAAAATAAGCTTCCTGGAAGAAAATTTATGATTTTTACAGATCTTCAACTCGACGACTTGCCTGAGTATATTCGTGTTTTAGATTGTGAGCTTGATGATTCAAGTAATCCCGTCGTTACAATGCATCGTCTTTCTAAATATAAATACTGCTTAATGAGTGCAAGTACCTTTTCTTGGTGGTCTCATGTAAGTGCCTGTAATGAAGAAAAAATATCTCTTTTTCCGCAGTTTATTATTGAAGGCGTCGGACGTTGGAATCCAGTCGAGTTTGTTCATGAAAACTGGAAAATTAAATTGTAGTATTCGATATTATTTTAATTTTTAGAAGATTTTTAAGAGGCGAATATTTTGAAAATATTATTGACAGGTGTAGCCGGATTTATTGGTATGCACGCCTGCAAAAAGCTCTTAGTACGGGGAGACAGCGTGCTGGGCATTGATAACCTCAATGACTACTACGATCGTAATTTAAAAGAAGCTCGTTTGCGCGAGCTGCTCAGTTTTGAAAAATTTTGCTTTCGAAAGATTGATGTGGCAGATCGAGTTAGTTTAGATGAAGCTTTTGCCGAATTTAAGCCTGATGTTATTGTCCACCTTGCAGCTCAGGCGGGAGTTCGTTACAGCTTAGTCAATCCGCAATCTTACATCGATAGTAATATTCAAGGCTTTATCAATATTCTTGAGAGCGCTCGAAAGTACCCAATAAAACACTTGGTGTATGCCAGCAGTTCGAGTGTTTATGGGGGAAACAGGAAAATTCCATTTAGCGAGTCTGATAGCGTTGACCACCCGGTAAGTCTCTATGCTGCTACGAAAAAGTCTAATGAACTGATGGCACACACCTACAGCCATTTGTTTAATATACCGACTACTGGTTTAAGATTTTTCACTGTGTACGGTCCTTGGGGGCGGCCAGATATGTCACCAATGCTGTTTGCTCGCGCTATTTTGGCGGGCGAACCGATTAATGTATTCAATTATGGGAAGATGAAACGAGATTTTACCTACATAGACGACATAGTAGAGGGGATCGTGAGGGTAACAGATCACCCACCTACACTGGAAGACGCCTACGACAGCACGGAATCTAACCCCTCGCGTAGTTGGGCTCCGTATCGCATTTACAATATTGGAAATAGCGAGCCAGTTGATTTACTTGTATATATCGAAATGATTGAGGATGCTTTAGGCGTAAAAGCAAAAAAAAATCTTATGCCAATGCAACCTGGAGATGTGCCTACAACTTTCGCTGATACCTTAGCTTTAGAAAATTCAATAGGGTTTAGTCCAGATACTCCTTTACGTGAAGGGATTAGTCTATTCATTCGTTGGTATAAAAGTTATTATAATTGTTAATTAAGTAGATTTTTTAAAAAATATTATTTTTTCGATTCTTGTTTTTATTTGTTGTAAATTAATTCTTGTAAAATAGAATCAATATCCTTGTAGAAAATGTCCGCAAACCTATGAATTTATTTTTAATACCTGATGAATTAATAATATTTATTTCTCTGCTTGCGGTCGGATTAATTTTATTCTCTTCTTTAAGAAATAATGTGATAGTAGGGGTATTGTTATTTCTATTTTTAAATGATGGTTTGGTATTTTTGATCGGAGCGTCAACCTTCAGTGTACTAAAGGTGGTTTCGCTAATTGGAATAATCTATTTGCTTGGAAATTTAGATAGAGATATCGTCGGGGTGCTTTTTATTATATTCTGGTTGGCTTTGGTGAATTTCATATCTGTATTTGCAAATGAAGTGGAGTTAGAGTCAACCAGGTATCTTATTCAATATGGCGTATTTTGGATGGGTTCTCTTGCTGTAATAAAAATAATTGTAGAACGATTAAGATCTCAGCAGAAAATGATTGATCTTTCCCATCTAAAGATATTTTTAATGGCCAATCTTTCGCTTTGTATTTATCAGTACTTTGGATCAGGATTAGGGCTGCCAATAAATGGTATCAATTCAGCTTATACAGCCCTAAATCTTGACGGATGGATTAAGTATGCAGCTTACACATACGAGGGAACTTCCTTTTTTAGACCTTACGGTCTTTTCTTGGAGCCGAAGTTTATGGCTAATACAATGGCTATATTTTCGGCTATGTTTACAATTTTTTATCTTAGGCGTTATTGGCTTCTGAAAGAATTTCTTATCTATCAATTAGTTGTTTTATTTCCAATCTTACTGTCAGCCTCTACCTCAGCTTACATTTCGGTCATTTTAATGAATGCAATGGTGGTATTATTTAATGGTGGATTTCAGAGAAGATTTTTAATGATAGCTGCAGCTTTCATTGCATTGAGTGTTATTTTGTTTCTTTTTTATGATTATATTGTGGACTTGCTTAAGGTACGGGTTATTGATAGGTTACTTGACGGTGAAGCATTGGAGTCGCAGGAGGAATATTATCTTTCAAAGTTGTTGGGTAATCCGATTTCTATCATTATAGGAAATGGTTTTTCCGAGTTTAGTAGGAATGAGAAAAATTTAGGATTTAGGCTTTTGCCTAACAATGCACTAATATTTAACCTAACAATAGGTGGGTTTGTGTTCCTCTACCTTCTGTTCTCCCATTTTTGTATTTTTTATCGTAATTTAACTAACGCTAAAATAAAAGAGTCCTTTGCTGTAGTCGCTCCGCTATTTGTATCTTTTTTCATTTATTCGCCGCCCACTATATTTTTTATCAGCTATTTGTATCTTTATCTAATAAGCTCCATGAATAAAGGGTGCCTTCCTTTGGCAAATATATCTATGAATCGGATTTCAAACAAATGTTGATTACAGTGATAATGGCAGTTCGAAATGAAGAGAGGTTTATAGATGAAGCAATTTTCTCGATTGTCAATCAATCTTACCATGATTGGATTCTGCTTATTATAGATGACGGCTCAACTGATTCCACTTATCAAAAATTGTATAAATGGTCGGAATTGGATAATCGTATAAAAATTTTTAAAAACTTGATCTCGCTCGGTCTTGCGTCATCACTCAATGCTCTGATCGAAATGGTCGAGACTGAATGGATAGTTAGGTGCGATGGAGATGATATAAATCTTCCTGATCGTTTCGAACGGTTGGTTCAGATTATCTCAAAAAAGAGGTATGACGTTATTGGGTCTTCTATTTTCTTATTGCGAGAGAATGATGCTACTATTTTAAATAAGAGCTTTTATCAGCTTAAGGTCGCTCATCCCGTTTATGATTTTTCGCTAATAAAGAATCCAATGTCGGCGAGTTTATTTTTCCATCCTACAGTTGCATATAGAAAAGACGCTGTGAAAAAGCTCAATGGATATGATCCTATATTTCACCGTTCTCAAGATAAGGACTTATGGATACGATGTTATCTTGCTGGATTGCGTTTATTCAATGTTGCGGATCCTTTGGTTGTTTACAGAATGAAAATTCATTCTTCGAGTCTTGCGATTGCAAAACAAGAGTTCGATGCGCTTAGAAGAATTGCATCGAAGAATGATATTAAGTTAAACTTTCGTTTTCTATCGGTATATTTTATCTCGGTTGCCAAGAAGTTGATATTTAACTTGATTGGAAGATAAGATTCGTTATAAATTTTCTATTTCTTTTCGTTCATGCGATTTACTAATTGGAGGGAATTAATCTTTCCGGGGTTTTTTATTTCAGCGTGATTTAAATAAAATATGCTCACATTGCAATTAGAGACTAAATTACACAAACCAACTTCGGTCATCGTCATATTATGAATTCTTAGAGAAGCTGATGAATAAACACTTGTAGAATTGGGCAGGCGCCACGACGTAGGTGTGTCGACAATTTTTGTAGTGCGAGAAATTTGGAGTCCTTGAAATGGTTGAAGTCCAGCACTTCAAGTCTCCAAATTCAAATAAAGTACAGCTGTGTAAAGTTTTGGTGTGGCGCAGATAGTTTTTCCTGACAGTAAATAAATGATTTTTTTGAATTTTATGTATTACTCGAGAGTACGAAGTAAAGAAGTCACGATTTGGGAAACTTCAGATTGTTGCTGTCCTGAATTAATGTGTCTGGGATTTCAGTTGCAGAGATTTGCGTGAAACACTGTACTAGCCAGCTCACCTACTACCAATGGCAATATAAATACACGGTGATATTCGTCTATGACTTCACGCGGATTCTAGCGTTTGTTTGCTGAATAAGCTTTGTAAATTGCCCCCCCTGAGTACTGTTCTCGAAAAATAACGGTTTAACGTCGTCAGAGCGCTCAGAAATGGCTAGACGTGAAGTTGTAGGTTTGGCCTCCCGGAGTTATGCAAAGCCCGTCAGCTGCTTAGGCTTTCTCGGACGATGTAAAATCCAAATTGAATCCCGACGAGTTCAACGTGATGCCATGATGATTGAAGCCTTGAATACTATCGTCGAGATGCTTTTCCTCCGGTGGTTCTGGAATTATTTCAACAAGTTTTGCATGGACGTGAATCGTTGGAAATATAGCGCTGTCACAGAGTTTACATTGTGGTTAACCTGAATATTCCGAGGTGAACTAAGAGGCTGATTATCACAAGTTCTAATCAACACCTGGCTATGTTCGGCCAACACAATCGAATGTGGGCGCTTGACTTTGTTCCTGATGCTTTGTAGGAAAGCAAATGGTTCAGAGTGCCCAACATCATTGATGAATTCGATCGCGAAGCACCGGCGGTCAACCCTTGATTTGTCTATTCCTGCTGCCCGATTTGATACGCTTGATGAATAGGCTGGTTGATTTCAATGGCTTGCCTGATGTAATTCCCCCTTACAAGCGGCTGAGACGGCTGGGCGCGTGTTTCGGCAATTGGCTGAGTGCCGAGGCTTTCAAATGATGTTTATTCAGTCTGGTCAACCAAACTAGAATATATTTTGAGAACGATTCAGTCGAACGTTCGGGCACGATGCATGACGCCCATGTATTCGCATCAATGCAGGAAGTGGAACAAATCTGCGACCAGTGTCACAACGAATACAACGAGGAAAGGCCGCACAAATCTCTGAACAACTTGCAGCCCTCGGTCTACATTCACATGCTAAGGGTAATTCAGCAAGCCGGAAACTATATTTTTAACTCTTGATTTGACAGGGGCGCTTACGTGACTTGTTTGCCTTTTTGTCGGATTGCGCTAACACCGCATTGATATTCATGGCCAAATCGACGGCGATACAAGTGTGAAAAGATTTAGGATGTACGCAGTCGATCATTTTTAAACTCTAACTTAGAGATGGCGGAGTCAAGTGAGTGGATTATTTGGGCCTGATCGGCCACTGCTAAAATCACCGTGCACTTGATACGGTTCGGAATTCGTGGCAAGTTTGAAATCGATTTATCCACCGAGACCAGAAAGTGTAGCTCTCAGTGGCAGGAAATTACCGAACACGTTTATAGAGCCGTTTAAGGCTGAATTAAGCAAGCCTTACAATAATTAAAACCGAATTCCGCAATTCCGACTAATGAGGACACGCTGTTGAAAACATGCCATGTTATTGCGTCTATGGCTCGTTGCCATGGTGGAACAACCGCTGCGCTAACAAATTTGTTAAATTCAATTCAGGATGCTGGTGGTGTGTGTTCCTTGATCACTACTATCCCAGAGGATGAGTTGCCAGCCTTGATTGCATCCATCCCGGGCGTTGAGGTAAACGTAACTCTTGAGAGAAACACCCGGCTTTACTCACAATTTTTGCTCACCTTAAAAGTAATTAGAGAGCTAGGAAAGACTAGGAATTCTTACTTAGCTATTCACTTACACGGGTTATGGAATCCAGTGCTTTGGCTTGTTGGATTTTACTTAATTATAATTCGTAGATTTATTATATGGTCTCCACACGGAATGCTCTCATCCGTAGCTTTTCAGCGTTCGAGAAAGCGAAAAAAATTAATCTGGAATTTATTTCTAAAGTTCTTGATGATGAGATCATGGAAGATAATGGCCAACTCAGAAATGGAGGCAACAGAAATCGTCAAATTTATAGATAAATCTGGTGTCTATGTCGTGCCTAACTCGGTACGATTCTTTTATCCTTGTAAAAAGAGCTATTTATCTTCTTCGCCTGAATTTGCAGATTTTCAGCGTAATATCGCATATAAAAAGAACTCTACTAGGATGATTCTTTTTCTGGGGCGTGTTGTAGAAATTAAAAGAGTAGATCTTTGTTTAAACGCATTTGCTTCAATTGACGAAAAAGACTCCATATTTGTAATAGCCGGTCCAGTGGCCGACGACTATAGGTATTATTTAGATAAGTTAATAATAAAAAATAATATCGAGTCTAGGGTTTATTTCTTGGGTCATGTGAGTGATTCGCAAAAGGCCTTTCTTTTCAATAATGCAGATCTATTAATACTTATTTCTTATAAGGAAAATTTCGGAATGGTGATTCCTGAGGCCCTTTCATTTGGAGTTCCCGTTATTGTTTCTGACACAACCCCATGGCGGGAAGTAAAAGAATTAAACATAGGAAGAGTGGTAAGTGATCCAGGTGTTGAGCTTGCAAGCACAGTTTCCGAGCTTCTTTTAGACCCTGCAATGAGTAAAAATAAAGTATTAGAAAGGGCAAAAGATTTCCTTATTCAGTTTTCATCGGTCTCTGTTGGTCGAAGATATCTTGATTTTCTAGGGATTGAGTAATTGCGGTTTCTGATTGCTATGAAATCTAATTCTGATAAGATTTAATTTCAATAGATTTATTGGTTATTTTGATGAAAATTTTTTAATCTTAAATTGTTGTGTACCAATCAAATATATATATTCTCTTGCGGAGAATCGCAAGAAAAACAAAAATGCTACCTTTGCTGGTTAAGATTTGGCGGAAATTATTTCGTCTTTCATACGAGTCTTCATTCAATAATTTCATCATTTGCAATATAAGATCAAATGATGTGTTTTGGGATGTTGGTTCGAATGATGGTCATTATATAGAGGAAATAAAGCCTTATATATCAAATTGTGGAAAAATACTCGGCTTTGAGCCATCTCCGACGAGTTTAAAGATTTTGACTAGTCGATTTAAATATCATGAAAACATAGTTATCGTTAACATGGCGCTAAGTGACTCAATCGGGGAATTGCGATTTTACTATGATCCGAATGCTATTTCGTCTGTAGAAGATTCACTGCAGTTTCACCCTGAAAAGGAGTCATGCACTGTAATGCAAGTAACTGCTGAGTCCTTTGTTGCTGAGAATGTGACTAATTTTCCGAATTGCATAAAGATCGACGTAGAAGGCTTTGAAGATAAGGTAATCGCTGGGCTAGGTTCATTGCTTGATGATAGTAGACTGCGTTGCCTATTCATTGAAATGCATTTTTCCAAGATGGATGCATTGAATAAGCGCGATAGTGTTAAATTTATATATAAGACCCTTCAGAAAAAAGGTTTTGATTTGAAGTGGACTGATCCTTCTCACTTGTGTGCGGTAAGAAAATAGATTATGAATTATCTGGTAATAACTAGGAAAGATAAAATAAAAAGGTTTTTTTGGGTTTTAGTCGGTAATGTTTTATTTCGGTTTACTCCCGTATTTGCGCACAAATGGCGTATTTTTTTACTGAATTTATTTGGTGCAAATGTTTCATATAAAGCCTTCATTTATCCTGACGTTAAAATTTGGTCTCCAAGGAACTTGGTTATGCATGAAGACAGCACCCTTGCTTTTGGCGTGATTTGTTACAACCCAGCACTAGTATCGATTGGAAGGCATTCCACAGTTAGTCAGTTCAGCCATCTGTGCACGGCGGGACACGATTACGAGCATCCTGATGCAAGAAGAAGCGCCAAGTTCCCTCTGGTGGTGGGACCAATCACCATTGGCAATCATGTGTGGATCACTGCGGACAGTTTTATATCACCTGATGTGACGATTGCAGACTGGGTCGTTGTTCTGCCTAGAAGCGTAGTAACTAAGAGTATTTTTGAATCTCAGGTTGTCGGAGGAGTCCCCGCTGTTCCCCTTAAAAAGAGGGTCATCCGTGAGGAGTAATTACTTTATCCGCCCGACGGTAGGCGATCTTATTTTTGGTACGTCCACATTGCATCATTTGCTGCTTAGTAAAGACCGTTGCCACATTTTAAAAAATGCATTTGAGGTAGGAGTTTCCTGCTTTGATACTTCGCCATTCTATGGTGATGGTCTGGCTGAGTCTTGTTTAGCTGATGTATTTGGTGATGTGCCCGATTTGGTACGCATATCGACAAAGATAGGTCTTGATGCCAGAGGAATGCGTCCTGGCTCGATTGCTAATACCATCACAGTTAAGTTTGTTCAAAAGCTCAGCGGCCAAAGAATGTTTTCTGTTCGTCTGCCGAACTCATCGAGATTTGCCTATGAGTCAATTGCGCGATCTGTGGGTGAGTCTTTTGCTCGACTTGGCAGAATTCGGACAGATACGCTATTTCTTCATGAGCCATATGCAAGTGAGTGGCCTCAAATTGAGAGCGTGCTTCCCTTTTTAACCAGTTTGATCAAAAGTGGCGACGTAAAGCAAATCGGACTATCGGGGTATGCAATGGAATGCTTATCTATTCAGAAGGAGTCGGGACATTTCTTCTCCAAGCTCCAGATAGAAGATGACCCGTTTCTAACCCAGAGTTCACTGCTTCAGCGAAATGGCGTAAGCGTCGATGCAGTATTTGGTGTTCTAAGAACTGCTTATGCCGCTGGTTCAAGCCTCAGCGCATCTCAAATATTCCGAGAGGCTTATCAAAGATCCCCCGGCAAAAAATTTTTGTTTTCCACAACAAAAGTTCAGCACCTTAAAAATCTTATATCGGGCCTGAGCGATGGTAATTGATGGTAGTAGTGCCACGCAGAGAGAGCATAGGCTTATCGGTGAATTCAGTGCTGACTGTATTGTTGTTGGAGCTGGTACGGTCGGTTGCACACTCGCTTCTCAAATGCTTAAGCTCGGGCATCGTGTGCTGTTGATTGAGGCAGGTGGGTTGCACGCCACAAAAGACGCGTCCGCTGCAGATCAATTGGTTCAGGCCGGACGGGTATACAAAGGGGCAATTGAAGGGCGAGCCTTTGGGGTGGGCGGAACCTCCAGCTTGTGGGGGGGGCAGATGCTGGAAATGACAGAGTATGATTTTCAGGAACGTTTAAATGGCCAGATTCCTGCATGGCCAATACAACATTCTGAATTACTGCCGTTCTATCGATCGGTGGCTCGTTGGCTGGGTATTTCGGAAGGCGGGCTGAATAACATGAGTTACAGACCGATTTTATCCCGTGGCCGATGGGTAGAGCGTTTTTCTTCATGGATTAGCCACGCCCGAAGGAACGTCGGCAATAGCCTTATCCGGGAGTTTGAGCGCAACGTTGATATTCTAGTAATCACGAATGCTGCTGTTTCAGAGTTGATTCACGCTGATTTGAGTATGTCCCGAATGATAAGTGGTGTGAAGATCAAGCTTCGGGACTCTGACGTAGCAATAAGAGCCTCGTTCACCGTCATTTGCTGTGGTGCGCTTGAGTCCACTCGGTTGCTGTTAAAGCTGTTTAGTCTCCCTGAGTTTGCGAGGTATAAATCACCAGTTCTTGGAAAGTATTTTGCTGATCACCTATCGGTAAGATTTGCTAGATTAACCTTTCAGCCTCGCAATCATAAACAAATAAATCTTAGTGTAATGAGTCGTTTCGATTGTGGGGTGATGAGAACGCTTCGGTTCGAATTGACGCCCCGTTTGCAGCAAGATTTGAGTGTCAGCAATACGTACGCTCATTTTTTGATGGTTAGTTCACCGGGCTCAGGGTTTGATCTCATTCGTAAATTTTTGCGGCGCATGCAGGGGACTAAAGAGCCCTTGCAGCTGGGGTTTAAGGCGCTCTGGAGTGGTTTTTCAGACGTGGCTGGAGTGATTTTCTGGCGATATGTTCACAAGCGTCTTTATTTGTCGCCTTCTTCCGAGTTGTATCTACAGATCGATGTGGAGCAACTTGCAGGCCAAGAATCCTGTTTGAGACTAGCTAATGATGGGAAACTTGAAATTAACTGGAAGGTATCGGAGCAGGACGTTAGCTCAGTTGAGACGGTTGGTGATCTATTTTTAAAAGACTTGGCTAATTCGGAATTAGGTGCGCTCTTGAAAGTCACCAAAGTGTTTGATCGTACCCAGGATGGCGTTGACAACATCTATGATGTCTACCACCCAACGGGTTGTTTAAGAATGGGCGGCTCACCTCATAACTCAGTTGTCGATAGGGATCTTAAGGTCTGGAATTTGGCTGGCCTCTACGTGAATTCCACTGCGGTATTTCCAAGTGCAGGTGCGGCTAATCCAGGGATGACCCATTTTGCACTGACATTTCGATTGGCTGAGCATCTTGACGCACAATTAAACTCCGCTAATCAGACATCCATAGGTTAAACAATGTTGTGTGTGGTGATTTTAACTTTTAATGAAGAAATCCACTTAGACCGATGTTTAGAAAGTCTTCGCCCGCTCAACGCTTTCTTGACTGTGGTCGACAGTTTTTCGAGCGATTCAACTGCGCTAATTGCATCTCGTCACGGCGCAAGAATTATACAAAACCGGTTTATCAATCAAGCGCAGCAGTTTAATTTTGCTCTCACTGAACTTCCTAAAAACGTGAGGTGGGTGTTACGAATTGATGCCGATGAATACATAACCCCAAAGCTCGCCTCAAGCATTGACGAGGCACTTGCGAGTCCCTCCAGGGTCAAGGGCTATACTTTGAAGAGACGAATGACCTTTGCTGGAAGACTAATTAAATACGGCGGTCTTTTTCCGGTGGAGATTGTGCGCCTCTTTCGATTCGGTCACGGTGTGTGCGAAGAGCGTTGGATGGACGAACACATTGTCGTCGATGGGCCGGTTGGCAAGCTCGAGGGGGAGCTGATCGATGATAATTTGAAGAGTCTTACGTGGTGGATTCAGAAGCACAACCTGTATTCCAATCGTGAAGCGGTTGAGGTGTTGAAGCTTAAATATTCACCCGTTGCCGCTAATAAGACAGTTGTAGGGTCTGCAGGATTGAAGCGGTTGATCAAACAGCGTATCTACTCGAAGTTGCCCGTTGTACCCAAAGTGCTCGCCTACTTTTTGTATCGCTATGTTATTCGACTGGGTTTTCTGGATGGCAAGGAAGGATTTGCATTTCACTTCCTGCAGGGGTTTTGGTATCGGTATTTGGTAGAGGTCAAGGTTCAAGAGGTAGAGCGTTGCATGCAAACAAACAAAGTTGAATTTCATGAGGCCATCGAGTGGGTTCTTGAAATCAAGCTGTAACTGACCAACACCTTTGTCTTTTGCATCCATCCCGGGTGACGGTGATTCTGGGTTTGCGGGAGATTAGTGCGGAGGTGGGTTGAGAGAGGTGTTGGAGTGAAGATGGTGGTGGACGGTTTGGTGTGAGTGGGGTGGTGGTAAGGTTTTGGTTGGTAATGGAGATTCGGACGGTGAATAAAACCCTCACTCTAATTAAAGCGTTGGCCCCGTTGCATGAACTCTATAAACTTCACTAGTCCAGAATATTCAAGCCGCACGATGAATTAAACACACACATGTTACAAATTATTAATATCGTGCTCGCTTGATTCTCTCGATAACTTTTTTTAGGTGACGCAGTACTTGGCGCTAATTTTGCTTTCAAATTTCAAACCAACCTGCATCCAAAACACACGGGTAGTGGTTACCTGATAAAGTATGATATTGGGTCACGTACATTTCTAATCAGTATTATTGTTCCTTACACAGGAAGACTATTTCAAATGTTGTTTGCAAGAAAGTTTAGCAGCGCCGTACTGTTGTGCCTGCCTATGTTGGGTGCCTGCGCATATCCTGGGCAATATTTTGGAATTGACGGCAATGCGACAACCCGAGACATTGCCCCCAACGGAGTGGACTACCGCCTTACGCCAATCGATGCTATTTCAATCAAAGCGCTGGAGTCGGTCAATTTAACTAGTGCACAAAATTTACCAGTTTCAACCAAGAGTGATCTTGGCACTTACCAATACAAAATTGGCGTAGGGGATTTGGTTCGGATCACAGTGTGGGATCACCCAGAGTTGACTAACCCAGCGGGAAATACAACAGGTCAACTCCAAGGCCAAGTGGTTTTACCCGACGGTACCTTTTACTTTCCGTTTTTGAACAAAGTTAGGGCTGTAGGTCGCACAACTGAAGAAATTCGCGTCGAGATGACAAAAAATCTCGAACAGTTTATTCGCAGCCCGCAGGTTGACGTCACAGTTCAGCAAACAGGGTTCCGGTCTCAAAAATTCTATGTCAGCGGTGAAGTGGGTCAGCCCGGTTTTTTTCCGATCACCGATGTTCCCACCCGCTTAAGCGATGCGATTGCGCAGGCCCGTGGCTTAAACCGTGAAGCTGATTTAGACAATATTACCTTGCAGAGAAACAATCAAACCTACGTGCTGAACGCGTACAGGCTCTTGTTCGAGGGCGACTTGTCGCAGAACATACTTTTGCAAGATGGCGATGTGTTAAACATTCCTGATCGCCGACTTCGAAAAGTGTTCTTGATGGGCGAAGTAATTAAACCCTCATCTGTCGTTATGCCAATAGGCAAGCTGACTTTGGCCGAAGTGTTAAGCGATGTGGGTGGAATTAACCAAAACACGGCCAACGCGCAGCAGGTGTACGTTATTCGGCAAAGAAATGCTGAGCTGGGCAATAGCGAGGTGGCGTCACTTGACATTTTCCACTTGGACTCAACAAGCCCGACCAGTGTTTTGTATGCGGACCAATTCGAATTGCGACCCCGAGACGTTGTGTATGTAGACCCAGTCAGCCTGGTACGCATTAATCGTTTGTTGGGCACCATATTGCCAAGCCTGCAGGTGTTGCCAGCGGTACGTTCCAACATTCGCGTGTTGGAAGGCGAGTAAATTGAATAAGTCGAACAACTCTATGAATATGCCTTTTGAAAACACGCGCAACGGCGGCAACTTTCAATCCACCGCACCACAATCTGAGCTGGGGCAAGAGTCCGGTGAAATCAACCTGCTCGACCTGTGGTACAACCTGCTTGACTTTAAATGGGTGGCGGCTGCAATCGCAGCTTTAGCGATGGCCGTAGGAGTTTTGTATGCCACGGTGTCCACGCCTATTTACTCTGCTGATGTATTGCTGCAGGTAGAAACCAAAAAATCGGGCGGTTTGGCTGCGCTTGAGGACGTCAGCGGCGTGTTGGCCGCGGGCGGTAGCAATGTAACTGGCGAACTTGAAATTATCAAAAGCCGCACGGTAGTAGAAAGTGTGGCCCAATCATTGGGTTTGGCGCAGTCTATTACTCCGCAGTACTTTCCGGTATTCGGCCAGTGGCTGGCCAACCAACATGAAGCCGCTTTGGGCTTGGCTCAGCCCTTCATGGGTTTGAATCAATACGCTTGGGGCGGGGAGCAACTAAAGTTGGCGCAATTTAGTGTGCCAACCGATTTTACCGACCAACCTTTTTTAGCGGTAAAAGGTGAAGGAAATACCTTCAACTTGTACAGCCCTTTTGAAGAGTTATTGGGCCAGGGCACTGTAGGACAACCCCTTACTTTTAAAATTGGATATGGCAGTGGCAGTGTTACCATTTCACAATTCGAAGCCAGCCCTGGCATGCAAGCCAATGTGGTACGTAGGCACCCACTGAGTTTACATAACAGCTTGGTGTCACCTTTAGAAGCCTCTGAAGTTGGTCGCAACAGCAGTATGATCAGGGTAAATTATGAAAGCCCTGATCCCGTTTTTGCAGTACAGTTTTTGAATGAATTGGCCAATGCTTACTTGCGCCAGAACGTAGAGCGCAAAGGCCAGGAAGCTGAGCAGCAGTTGGTATTTTTGGATGAGCAACTTCCCAACATCAAAGAGCAGCTGCGCAAGGCTGAAGATTCGCTAAATGCCTTTGTGCAAAGCAAGGGTACCATCGACCCAACTTTGGATACTCAGCGAATTTTGGGTCAGGATGTTCAGCTAGAAACTAAACGTGTTGAACTTGGCTTGGAACGAGAGAAATTGTTACAACGCTTCCAGCCAGGGCACCCATTGATTCAAGCGATTGATGATCAGTTGGCTCAAATTCGCAGTGTGCGGGGGGGGGTGGCCAGCCAGGCCCAGGCCTTACCGGAGGTACAGCAGGAATATTTACGCCTGCGTCGCGATGTTGAAGTGAACCAGGCTCTGTACACTTCACTGTTGAACGGCGCACAGCAATTGAAAGTCGCCAAGGCCGGTACGGTGGGCAATGTGGCCATTGTGGATTATGCTCAGCAACCCAAGCGAGCAATTAAGCCGAAAAGAGGCCAAATCGTCGTATTGGCCACCTTGGCGGGTCTTTTTCTGGGCGTGTTGGCCGCCCAAGCCCTGGCCATGTTGCGCAGCGCTGTGCGAGACCCAAGCAAGCTGGAACAAGCCACGGGTTTGTCGGTGTATTCGATTGTGCCACTTAGTCAGCAGCAAACGGCTGCTGAAAAAGGTTTGCGCCGCCGTACCGACAAGGTGGGCTTGTTGGCTGTGTCTGCACCAAACGATCCCTCTATTGAGGCCTTGCGTAGCTTCCGCACGGGTTTGCAGTTTGCCACCATTGATTCGCCGAATAAGCGGGTACTAATTACCGGCCCGGTACCGGAAATTGGCAAGTCGTTTGTGTCCGCTAACTTTGCGGCAATTATGGCGCAGGCCGGCAAACGGGTGCTGTTGATAGATGGCGACATGCGCAAAGGCACATTAAGCCGTTACTTCATTCAAGAAGAGCGGGGCGACGCCAAGCACCCTGGCCTAAGCGATGTGGTTGCTGGCACTGTGGCTTTTGACAAAGCACTGATTAAAACCGAACTCGAAGGCTTACATGTATTGGTTTCTGGTTCCGTGCCGCCCAACCCCAGCGAGCTATTGTTGCACCCCAGCTTTATTGCCTTGCTTGAAAAAGCTGATGTGGAATACGACTACGTGATTATTGACAGCCCACCGGTGCTGTTGGTGAGCGATGCTTCCGTAATGGGGCAACATTGCTCGGCCACCTTTATTGTGGCGCGTTATGGCGCAAGCAATGTTCGCCAGGTAAGCGATTCGCAAAAACGCTTGGCCCAAGCGGGTGTGCGTGTGAATGGCCTTATTTTCAACGGCTTTATCGCAAATAGGTCTGGCTACTATTACGGTTATGGCTACGGCTACGGTTATAAAAATGCATACGGCACCTACGGCGATCCTGTTGTTGGAAAGAAGGCTTGACAGGATAAAACAGAATGAATACGCCCTTGGTTACTGTTATTTGTACCGCCAACATTTGCCGCAGCCCCATGGGGCAAGCCATATTGCAAGCCAAAGCCGATGCAGCTGGTTTAAAAATAAATGTGAACAGTTGTGGTGTGCAAGCCCTGACTGGCAAGCGGCCTGACAAACAAGCATTGGGAGCCTTGGAACGTGCAGGGTACGCGATTGGTGATGAAAAACGAGCCGAGCAACTGCTGATGCCGCAGGCCAATGCCGCCCAACTGATGTTGGTCATGGAAAACCGGCACAAGCAATGGATTATGCAAAACTTCCCGGCTTATTCGGGCAAGGTGTGGTTGATGGGGCAATGGAACCAGCAAAGTGAGGTAGACGACCCCATTGGGCAGGGCCCCGCCGAATTTGACGCTTGTTTGAAAGTATTGGAAAGCGATATCGATTTGTGGTTGCCAAAATTGCGGGCGCTACTCTAACAATTTTTTGTAAACCCCTTTGTTTTCATGGGCGTTTATTAAAAATGTAATGGAAAAAAACTGGCGCAGTTACGGTTTTTTGTTATACAGTTAAGTGAAGTTAAATTCTTTGGGGGTATTTATCATGAAAAAATTCTTGGCAATGTTGGCCATGGTTAGTTTGTCGGGCGTAGCCATTGCTCAGTCTGCAACTGGTTCTGAAGCTTCTGGCGGTGCAGCTGGTGGCCAGGGCGTAGGTGCTGGTGGTGCAAGTGGTTCTGCCGGTGCAGGCGCTGGCGCAAGTGCTGGTGCAGGCGCAGCAGGCGCTGGTGCAGCTGCAGGTGGCTTGGGTGTGGCTGGCGCTGTTGGCGTAGCCGCTGCCTTGGGCACAGTAATCGCCGTTTCTAACGACGACAACAACACCACAGGCACAACCGGTACCGTTTCCCCCTAATTCGGGTTGAACGTACCGAAAGCCCCTTCATGTAAGGGGCTTTTTTATTCGTGCCATAGGCACCATGTGTACACGCTTACTGCTTTATAAGCTTTATTTTTCTGGATTTAACCCACATGCGGAATTGGCTTAAGTACTGGCCTGGCCAACGGCTTGGTGTGTCGCTGGTGTTTTGTGCTGTTTCAACTTTGGTATTGCCCGCATGCACCGGCTTGAACCAGGCTGCGGTAAACAGTTTAAAGGCAGCTTACGAAGGCCCCAACCGAAACTTTGAGGGGGCGCCCCGCAACCCGGCTTACCAGTACATGCAAGTAGAGGTACCGGGTGCGGCATCGCTAACCGTGCTGGGTTACCAGTACCCCAATTTGCAAGTGTGGTACGCAGCCAAGGGCGAGGTGGTGCGCTTGCAAGGCAACCGCTTATTGGATACCACCGGTTTGAATGTAAACCTGGCCAATGTGCAATACACCGCCGGTGGGCAAACCCAGCAAACCAATATGAAGTTTGATGTGCCCGAGCTGGGCTTGTTCAATGTGCAAGCCACTTTGCAATTACAGCCCGCCCAACCCCCGAAAAGCAATTTGGCGAAGCAGGCCAGTGAGCAAGCCAATGCTGGCAAAGGCCTGTACTGGTACAGCGAAACCTTCGTTGAACAAAAAACCTTGCCGGAGGCGCTCAATGGCCTGCCCCCTGCAATATACGGGTTTGCGCAAGCCCTGCCTGAAGGAGCACAGGCAAGCCAGTTGCCACTTGCTGTGTACGGCCAACAATGCCTGGCCCCCACCTATTGCCTGGAATGGCACCGCCAATGAAACACATTCGTAGCCCCTTTGTTTTAACCGCCTTGGCGGCGCTAGTTGGTGCGGCGATTGCGCCTGCGCACTTGCAGGCAGAACCCATGACTGCCAAACCGCAGGGCACCGAACGCTTGTCGGCTTTGTTGGTTCGCCAAGGTTGGTTGCCTGGCCTTGTTGCACCTGAATACCGCTTAAGCAGCTTGTTGGTGCTGGCCCCAAGCAGCGCCGATGCCATCGAGCAGCAAATGGCCCGCGATCGGGCCATTCAAAACCTGCGCATGGCCAACCGCAACAATGCAGCCTTGCAACAGGTGTTGCTGAAAGTGGGGGCCATGCCGGTGAATGGCAGGCTTGAATTGGAAAGCACCGATGCAAACCACCTGCAGGTGCGTAGTGAATTTGACCCCGTACTAAATAGCAGTTACACCGTGGTGTTGCCGCAAGCCACCAACACAGTCACTGTACTGAGTGATTCGGGAAGTTGCGTGGTACCCCACCAGGCCACGGCTTCAGCCAAGGCCTATATTGAAGCGTGTATTGGCAAGCAACGCGCTTGGAAAGGCTGGCTGGGCATTGAAATGCCCATGGATTGGGCTTGGGCAGCCAACCCCAATGGGCAGGTTGAAAAGCTGGCTGTGAATGGCTGGAACGAGCAAGCCCAAGGTGGCCCAGCACCCGGCAGTTGGCTGTGGGCACCCAGCCGCAAAGTAGAAGGCGATGAAAAACAACACCAAGCCATTGCTGCATTTTTGGCCACGCAAGGCGAGTTTGTGCAAGCACAGCAGGCTGCCCCCGCAGCCACAGAGCAAAAAGCTTTGCTGCCAGAATTCGACTTAGCCGAACCCAAGCCGCTTGAAACCAGCGAACCTTGGTACCTAAGCAGCAGCGATTGGGGTGTGGTGGGCCTGTTGCAAACCCCCACCGCACGTATGCGCCCGGCAGGCAGCTACAGCGCCACCTTCAGCCGCACCAGCCCCTACAGCCGCTACAGCTTTATGCTGCAACCATTCGACTGGATGGAGGCGGGCTTTCGCTACAACAACCTGACCAACCGCCGCTTTGGCGTGTCCACTACCAACCCGGATCAAAGTTTTAAAGACAAAAACTTTGACGTGAAATTTCGCTTGATGCAGGAAAGTGCACACCTGCCTGAATTGTCGGTGGGCTTTCGCGATGTGGCCGGTACGGGCTTGTTCAGTGGTGAATATGTGGTGGGCAGCAAGCGAGTGGGCAGCGTTGACTTCAGCTTGGGCATTGGCTGGGGCAGCCTGGGCGCGGGTGGCGGCATTACCAACCCCTTTAAAGCTTTGGGCGATTCGTTTGAAACCCGCCCCAATGCGAGTTTCGGCCTTGGCGGTACAGTAGACACCAACACCTTTTTCAAAGGCCCTGCTGCTTTGTTCGGTGGTGCGCAAGTACAACTGCCTTGGGAAGACTGGGTACTGAAGTTGGAGGTAGATGGCAACGATTACCAAAGCGAGCCGTTTGGCGACAATCAAGAACAAAAAACCAATGTGAACGTGGGCTTGCTACACCGTGTAAACGATTACATGGACTTTACCTTGGGCTATGAACGCGGCACCGAAGTAATGGTGGCCTTAAGCTTTCATGAAAAGCTGGATACTTTTGGTACGCCCAAGCTAAGCGACCCACCCAGCCCCAAGGTAAATGAAGCACCGCCCACTGGCCCAGTAAGCTGGCCTGCTGTGCTGGAAGAATTGAAGCAGCAAACCGGCTGGGTGGCCACCAAGGTGCAGGGCGACGATGGCGAACTGAAGCTGATTATTGATGAAGCCGATGCTGGTTACTGGCAATACACTGTAGACAGGGCAACTGCTGTGCTGCACAAGCACGCACCAGCGGAATACGCCTGGTTTAACTACGAGTACCAGGCCAAGGGCCAGAAAATTAGCCAGCACATTGTGGACCGCAACCTGTGGGTGCGACAGCGCACCACCTTGCTGCCCAATGCCTGGCGGGACATGCCCGCCACCAAGCAGCGCGAGCGCATTAAGTACCCTTACCAAACCTTGCACCTGAACCCGCAAAGCCCGTGGAACACCAGCGTTAGCGCGGGTTACCGTCAAATTTTGGGCGGGCCTGATGGTTTTATTCTTTACCAGTTGTCGGCCTTGGGCAATGTAAGTTACGAGCTAACCGAAAACACCGTGGCCAGTGGCCGCGTGCGTGCAGCGCTGTTGGACAACTTTGACAAGTTTACGTACACCGCGCCCAGTAACCTGCCGCGTGTGCGCACCTTCCAGCGTGAATACGCCACGACATCCGATTTCACCATTCCAAACTTGCAGTTAACCCACTACGGCAAGCTGGGTGGTGACGTGTTTTACACCATGTACGGCGGCTTGCTGGAAGACATGTTTGCCGGTGTGGGCGGTGAAATGTTGTACCGGCCCATGAACAGCAGTGTGGCTTTGGGTGTGGACATTAACAGCGTGAAGCAGCGCGACTTTGAGCAAGACTTTGGCCTGCGCGATTACCAGGTGAACACAGGCCATGCCACCCTGTATTGGGACACCGGCTTTGAAGACATTCTGGTAAAAACCAGTGTGGGCCAATACCTGGCCGGGGACAAAGGTGCCACGGTCGATTTAAGCCGGGTATTCGACAACGGTGTAAAAATGGGTGCCTTTTTTACCCGCACCAACGTAAGTGCGGCTGAGTTTGGTGAGGGTAGTTTTGACAAAGGGGTGTATGTCACTTTGCCGTTTGATGCCTTTTTCACGCAAAGCGTAGCTGGCACGGCCAACCTGGTGTTCAACCCGCTAACCCGCGACGGTGGCGCAAAGCTTAGCCGCAGCGTAGAGTTGTTCGACTTTACGCAGGCACGTGACCCACGCTTGCTAACCTACAAAAACCCTGCCGCTCAGTAAAATTGAAGGTTCCATCACGCAAACAGACTAGTCTGTTTGCATGATTTGCTGCAATGCAATATATTTCTGGAATGTTTCCTCTAAGCCCTATGTTTCGCAATAGGTTTCAAGGTACGCTGGTGCAATAATTTTTGTGCACTACCCCCAATTCATGGGGTGCTGTTTGGGCTGCTTAACTATTAATATCGAGTACTGATATTCAGGCTGGCTGAACAATGCGAGCCAGGGTACGGCGCAGTTGTTGCAAGCGGGCTTGTTGGCCTTTCAGCGCCGGTACCCGGGTAAGCATGTGAAGTAAGCCAGTAATCAACATATATTTTTACCTCTGCAAGCCAGCGTTTATCTGCTTGCAGTTTATTGAACGTCGAATTTTTCAATACTGGGAATAAAGGGTGTTTGTGCCCCTTAATCAGTTCTCGGCCATTGAACCAAAAAACAGGGGCTGGTGCTTTCATGAGTACCCCGATAAAAACACAATCGCCCGGCTTTAGCGGGCGAATCAGCTTGGCGTTCACTTCACGCATATGGGTGTGGAGTGCGTTTACGGTATTCGTTGTTTTGGTGCTGTTGGCCACCATTCGAATTGCAAACCTAATTAAATTAACCGGTTCAAATACAAGCCCCATTCTATTGTTCGGTGGTTTGTTTGGCATCAGTGTGTTGGCGTGTACCTTGGTTCTGCTCACCAAACAATGGCATGCCCGCTTTAGCCTTGACAATGACCTGAATGGGGTACAAAAGCTGCACCAGGTTGCAGTGCCCCGAATTGGTGGCTTGCCCATATTTTTGGCGGTAGCCGCTGGTGTGGCGTGGATGGGGTACCGAGACCACCCCTTGTTTGAGGTGAACTTGTTGCTCCTGGTGTGTGGCTTGCCGGTATTCATGATCGGTTTTGCCGAAGACATCACCAAGAAAATTTCAGTCAAGCTGCGTTTACAGGCCACCTTTTTGGGTGGCTTTTTGGCCTGTGCGGCATTGGGTGCGGTTATTACCTCGGTTAGCCTGGGGCCAGTTGATCAATTGCTGGCTTTTGCGCCTGTGGCCTGGTGCTTTACCGCTTTTGCCATGAGTGGTTACAGCAACGCCATTAATTTGATCGACGGTTTGAACGGCCTGGCCAGTGGCGTGGTGTGCATATTGGCATTGGGGCTTGGTTTTTTGGGTTTGCAACACCAAGCCATGGACATGGCCTTGTACAGCCTGTTGCTGACTGCGGCGGTGTTGGGTTTCTGGGTGTTTAACTTCCCGGTGGGGCGCTTGTTTTTGGGCGATGGCGGGGCTTACTTTCTGGGCTTTGCTTTGGCGGTGCTGGCCGTGCTTCTGCAAGCCAATTACAACGACATCAATGCATGGGCCGTGTTGTCGGTGTTGGCTTACCCTGTGATTGAAGTGATGTATTCCATACTTCGCCGCAAACTTGTCAATGCCGACCCCGGTCAACCCGATCGTTCACACTTTCACCAGTACTTCCAGCGCAGCCTGCAAATTATGGCGCGCAAGCGGGGCGGTGCAGCCGGTATTTGTGTGAATTCTCAGGCCTCGCCGTTCTTGTGGCTGTTTGCCGGTGTGTCGGTGGCCATGGCCTTGTATTTCGACCAGTTGGGTTCACCTGCTTTGGGTTTTGTGTTTACTGCGGTGCTGTATGTAATTTCATACCAGGTACTGGGCCGCTACATTGCCAAGAATGCCGAATGGGAATAAGCAGTTTGGTGTAATTGATTTGTTTGAAAAGGTATTATCTTTTAGAGGTAAAAGATAACAATTTTTTGCGCCTGTACTTAATGAATTAAAAACAAAAAAGCCCTGAGCAACTCAGGGCTTTTTTGTTTTCAGGTAATGGTGATCAGGCCGCCGATTTTTCTTCTTTAATGAACTGTTTTGTGAACTGTGCAAACTTGCTTTGCGCACTAGGCTTCAATGTAAAGTCGCCAATCGTGGTGCGTAAAAATTCCGGATTGGCTTTGCGCTGCACATGCACTAAGCGGTAAACCTTGTAACCCGCCTTGTCCAGGCCTTTGTTCATGGGCCTGTGGCCAATGGAAAAGGCAAACAGGTCGATGTCGTTGGGGTGCAGCTTGATGTCGAACTTGTCGGTGAGCAAACCACCCGTGGCTTTCAAATGCAATTCGCCATTGGCTTGCTTTTTAAAACGCACATTGTGCGTCATAAACTTGTTTCCGTTGCCCAGCAGCACACCGCTTTGCAATAGTTGCCGAGCGATAATTAAGCAGGCGATCAACCCTGTTGCGATCGCGATAATGGTCATGGCAATAACCCATTTGAATAAATGTTAAAAAATGTTTAATGGTGTTGTCAGGCATATTCTTACCCCTTGCTGTTTATTATGAATTAGATTTTTAGAAGTGTTTATTAAATTTTTGGTCATTTAGTGGGCATTTGGGGATTTGTCACGCGTTTTAGGTACTACTAATTTTGAATTGTAAAAAAAGCCCGGCCGGGATGTTTCAAGCTGGGCTTTTTCACTACAACAACGCTGGGTTTAGTGGGTTTTGCGGCGCACCCGCCACAACAGCAAACCCACCACCGCCTACACTGGCGCTACCCGAGGTGGCCATAGGTATTGCACTTTACATATCAAGAAAGTATGAGGTCTGAAATGGCGCGCTGTATCCCTTTGGCATGTTGTTGAAAATGCTGCAGACGGGTATCCAGAATTTGCAGGTATTGGTTCAGATGATGACGTTCGAATTCTGACATTGGGGGTAACTGACTGAACAAGGCCTTCGCCGTGCAGCCCAGCGTATCAATTTGATTTTCAAACCGCTGGCTGACCAATCTTCCGGGCAGTTCACACGCATGTGCAAAGCACGCCAGGTCGTAGGTGCTGGGCAGCTTGCCATTGTCCAGAAACTCGTCACCCAGGCCCATCGCCCAGTCGTGCGCAAAATCAAAAAGCAATACATTCACCAAGTCGTAGAAAGGGCTTAACTCAAGGCCTTGGCTATCGATGAAAAAGCTGAGATTTTTTGCATGGCAGTCGGCATTGCCCACCAATAAATTAAAAACGGTCCAGTCCAGAAGTTGCAAGGTATGTTTGGCGGGTTGTTTGGCCCATCGCCGCGTGGCAAACACTTCAGGTAAAGAGACGCCATCGCGAATGTGGCGGGTGTGTTTGCCATGGGCCAGCGGGCGTTCGTACTTTTGTGAGGCATCGCGGTTTAGCAATTGGCAACCATCGATGGTGTGCCTGCGTTGCACATGGGTGTTGTCTTTGTTGAAACGACGGTCAAAGCGTTCAACCAGCAGGGCACTGTGTTTGCCGATTTGTATTTTTTCAGCATGATTGACTGGCAGCCCGATTGCCTTGGCCAATTGAAGTGTGAACCATTCATTGACCACCAGCCCCGGTGCATTGGGCGACTCAAATTTCAAGAGGTGAGTAGACACCCAAGCCCCGTCTGCAAAACCCAAGCCTTGTGTAGGGTGTTTCATAACATTGATTTTGTCCTGCACGCCAGCAGCAGAAAGGCGTACTTTTCCGTTCCAAACAGCCAGGTTTCGATCGCTGGCGTCCAGTCGCTTTTCCAGCTCGCACAAATCGAGGGGCTGGAATTGTGCTGGTTGTTGTAGTTGCTCAACAGTCGATGCAAGCGATAAGGCACCGGGGGCTTCCAGGCCCAATGTGGAAAGAATTGCGAAATGGTTGTCTTTGCTGATGGCCAGGTATTGCAGTGCTTTGTCGAATACGTTGCCTTCAGGGAACATGTTACGCAGAAAAAGGTTGGCCGCTTTTTCGCTTGCCGGGCCTTGCAGTGGCAGGTGCGGTGAAAGCGCGAAGCCTTGTTCTCTCCATAGTGGGGTGTATTCGAAGCGATGAATGCGCGTGTATTCAAAATGCACGGTGGCCACATGCTGTTGGGCCATGTATAAGTCAAGGGTTTGGAGTTCAGAACCAGCCATCGTCATCCCCGGTTGGCGTGTTCTGCAACCGCGCGCGAAGCTGTATCCCAAGGCTGTTCAGAATTTTGAAAACCGTGGCCAGTTTTAAAGTGGCAGTTTTATTTTCCGCAGCAACAAAGGTACCAAGGCTGACGCCAGTCAGTGCGGCGGCCTGCTCGATGGTTAGGCCTTGCTGGGTGCGGGCGGCTTTGATGAAAAGGCCAAGGGATGCCGGCTCGCAGGGGGAGTCGGTGCTCGGTATGGGAGATGGGGTAACTTTTTTCATAAATTCTATTAAAATGGAATTAAAGCTGATCATACCGTTTGAGTGAATAAAATTCCACTCAAATAGAATATTTGGATTTTAAATCGATTGAATTGCTTTAATTCTAATGCAGTGGAAGATATTCTAAACCCAGCACGAAGGGGCGCGATGTGTGCGTTGTTTGTTGCTGGTACACCAGGCTGGCTTGAAGTTGACCTTGTGCGATGAAAGGCAGCAGGTGTTGCAGCAGCTCAATTTCGGCCGCCGCGTGTTTGCAGTAGGTGCGCGCTACTTCACACAGCACATGCGCAAATTTCCTGGTTTGGGCAGCCAGCGCGATGTAACTTTGGGGGCTCATGTTCAATACTGCGTGCACGGATTCGAAACCATACAGCTGTTGCTGGTAAGGGTCCATGTCGGGGCGTGGGTGCAGCACCCCTTGCCCGGTGAGTTGCGCTTGCAGGGCCCAGTTCAGGGCGTGTAGCCGGTTGTTGGGATCGGCTTTTTTCTTGATGCGCTGCAAATTTTGAATGAATGGCCATGCGTTGGCGTGGTGCACCAAGGTGTCGGCAAATGGCTTGCGGGCTTGAAGGGCGATGAGTGCGCGTTGGCCTGTTGCCAATGGTGGTGGCGAGCGCAGCGGTGGCCGCACCACCGGGTTGTCCGGGTTGGCAAAACTGAGCGAGCCCAGTTGTTGGCCATTGAGTTGTTGCAATTGACTTAGTGCATCAGTAGGTGATTCCGGGTACATACCCATGTGTTGCGCGAACACCGGAAACAAGTCGGCCTGCTGATAAAAGTTGGTGTTGGGTGGCATCAATAAACTGACCCATTGTTGTTGTGGGTTGTTGCTGCTGTAGTGAAACCAAAAACCATTGGGGGTTTGCCCCAGCCAGCCGCAGGGTTTGCCGCCGTTGAATACTTGCAGGGTTTGAATTTGCTGGATCGTTGTCACTGGGTTTGAAAATGCTGTTGCGCGGTGCTTAAGGTAGGCCATTGCACGGGTGCTGCGCTAAGCCCAAGGCCAAACACCCGAAGCACGGCCATGGCCGTTGAAAACGAAACATCTTCCCCGCGTTCAATCCGGAAAATGGTGTCGCGGCTAACCCCTGCCAATTCAGCCAGCGTGTCGGCAGTCATTTTTCCGCCCTTGGGGCCCGCTTGCAGGCGTTGGTTGCGCACCAAGGCGGCCAGGTCGAGCTGGTTTTTGAGCAGCAAGTTGATTACTCCAGGTGTTTTGTTCAAGCGGTGTTTTTGTTCTGTATCCATGCATGGTATTCCGAGGGCCGCAGACCATAACGTGCCAATACGCCCTCATGAATGCGGCGAAGTTCTTCAATCACCAAGGCTTGCACTTCAGCTTGATGTTCTGCATCTACCCCGTTTTGTATTGCGTACCGAATAATTTCAAATGCGTCGCGATTTGGGTTTATGACAACTTCCCGAACGGAGCTTTTGATCAGCTCTCGCCATTGAAGGCGAAGTGGGTTGGGCTCTGCTAGTTCTTGGGTGATCGTCAGGTATTCCTGGCTTGAGCGTTCGTAGGCCCACACATACAAATCACGAAGCAACTCAACCCGCGTCATTTCATACACTCCCAAAATTGCGCGACTATAAGCAGCCTCGGGTACTTCCAGAAAGGTTAGCGGACACAGGTTGGCTCGAAAGAGAGGCAAGTTGGCGGCAAGCCGGGATGTTCGTTTGTTGATGTCTGCGAAAGGTTGCAAGTAAGGCAGGTGCACCATCATGAAAAAGGATTGCTCGAACGGATCAACAATTTGATTGGCTTTGGTCAGGAGCTCATCGAGCAATTCATCGATTTGCTGAGGTGCGGCCAAGGGGCGGTAAACACTTTTGCCAATATCCACGGCATGTTGACGCACACGGCCTTCGTCTTCGGGGTTTGGTAGCAGGTTTTCTGAAAGCGCACTGTGCAGGTTCATGATGGTGTATCGATCGAATGCCACGGTATCGATGTTTTGAACCAGCAGTTCAATGGCTGTTTTGTGGTTCAAAATCATTTGCGTCTCAAGGGCGGCCTTTCCGGCAGCTGCGTGCCCTTGTTCAATCAGCTTGCGTGTGTCTAATCGGGAGTAGGTGTTGCCTTCTAGCTGGCTGGATGCCCAAGATAAATCGATCAACAATCGGTTCAAGATTGCCCTGCTGTATGTGCCAGCGGGTAAGTCGGTTTTGGAGGTATTGCCAATTCGATAAAGCTGTTGACGCAGTGTTGCAGACAGGTACGCTGTTTGGTTGGGTTTGTAGCTGGCCAGAAACTCTCGCTGATAGCCGACTGGTTTTCTGGCGTGAATGGGCAGATCGACGTAAGCCAGTATGTCGGCGCTATCAACGGACACCGGGATGTGCTGTGGAAACGAGGCGCTGGAGAACAAGTAACTGCGTTCGTTGGCACTGCCTTCACTTTGTTCATTGTTCGCAGCGTGGTATTTGCGGGCGCGCGCTGCGCCATGGGCTGTAATTTCGCCACTGCGTATCATTTCGCTGATCAGGCGCTGCGCTGTGCGCCTTGACAATTCTGGGTGCTGCGCCAGCAGTTCCTGAAGGCCTAACCCCTGCGGAGTTTCAGCAATACTTCGGTATACAGAAGTTTTATTTGGCATTGTTTTGGCGCAATTATGGTTGATATGGCGCAATTATGGCGCTATTTGAAGAATTGCGCCATTGATTTGGCGCAGTATATTAGTATGTTTTATTAATCATAATATCTTATAAATAAATAATGGTGATTAAATCATACATATTTTGGGTGAGGCTTACTTGGCGTTTTAATCTTGGCACTTTAAGCTTTCGCTTTGAATTCAATTAAAGCAAGGCACCCAGCAATGACTAAAGTGGCATTGATTACCGGCATCACCGGGCAAGATGGCTCATATTTGGCCGAATTTTTGTTGAGCAAAGGCTACGAGGTGCATGGCATCAAGCGCCGTGCCTCGCTGTTCAACACGCAGCGAGTGGACCACATTTACGAAGACCCGCACGTAGAAAATGCCCGCTTCAAACTGCACTATGGCGACCTCACTGACAGCTCTAACCTGACCAGAATTATTCAGCAGGTGCAGCCTGACGAGGTGTACAACCTGGGCGCACAAAGCCATGTGGCGGTGAGTTTCGAAAGCCCTGAATACACGGCTGATGTGGACGCCATGGGCACATTGCGCCTGTTAGAGGCCATTCGCTTTTTGGGCCTTGAAAAGAAAACCCGTTTTTACCAGGCCAGTACCTCCGAGTTGTATGGTTTGGTGCAGGAAATTCCGCAAAAGGAAACCACACCGTTTTACCCGCGTAGCCCCTATGCCGTGGCAAAAATGTACGCTTACTGGATTACTGTGAACTACCGCGAAAGCTATGGCATGTATGCCTGCAACGGTATTTTGTTTAATCACGAAAGCCCGCGCCGTGGCGAAACCTTTGTAACCCGAAAAATTACCCGTGGCATGAGCAATATTGCAGTGGGTCTGGAGCAATGCCTATATATGGGCAATATGGACGCGCTGCGCGATTGGGGCCACGCGAAAGACTATGTTGAAATGCAGTGGCTGATGCTGCAACAAGACACCCCCGACGATTTTGTGATTGCTACCGGCGTGCAATACAGCGTGCGCCAGTTTATTGAAATGACTGCAGGCGAGTTGGGCGTAACACTGCGTTGGGAAGGCAAGGGCGTGGACGAAAAAGGCATAGTGGTGAAAGTGGAAGGCGACAAAGCCCCGGCATTGAAAGAGGGCGATGTGGTGGTGCAGGTAGACCCGCGTTACTTCCGCCCTGCGGAAGTGGAAACTTTGTTGGGTGACCCTACGAAGGCGCGCGAGAAGCTGGGTTGGGTGCCACAAATAACGCTGCAGGAAATGGTGCAGGAAATGGTGCAGGTGGATTTGAACGCCGCACGCCAGCATGCCTTGCTAAAGCAGCATGGTTACAGCGTTGCAGTAAGCCGCGAATAAAAGGGCACTTGAATGTTGAACTTCAATTCAAAAATTTATGTGGCGGGCCATCGGGGCATGGTGGGCAGTGCCATTGTGCGCCGCTTGAACAGCATGGGTTACGCCAACATTGTGGTGCGCACCCATGCTGAACTTGACCTGTGCAACCAGGCTGCAGTGAATGAATTTTTTGCAGCCGAGAAACCCCATGCCGTGGTGTTGGCTGCAGCCAAGGTGGGTGGCATACATGCCAACAACACGTACCCGGCCGAGTTTATTTTTCAGAACCTGATGATGGAATGCAATGTGGTGCATGCGGCGCATGCCAGCAATTGCCAGCATTTGCTGTTTTTGGGTTCAAGCTGTATTTACCCCAAGCTGGCTGAACAGCCCATGACAGAAACTGCACTGCTGACCGGCACTTTGGAAAGCACGAATGAGCCGTATGCAGTTGCGAAAATTGCGGGTATTAAATTGTGCGAAAGTTACAACCGCCAATATGGCCGCAATTACCGCAGCGTAATGCCCACCAATTTGTATGGCGAAAATGACAACTTTCACCCAGAAAACAGCCATGTCATTCCGGCCATGATGCGCCGTTTTCACGAAGCCAAATTGCGCGGCGATGCTGAAGTGGTGGTGTGGGGCACGGGTACGCCCATGCGAGAATTTTTATACGTAGATGACATGGCCGCAGCCAGTGTGCATGTGCTGCTGTTGGATGAACAAACCTACAAAGCCAATACACAGCCTATGCTGAGCCACATTAATGTGGGCACAGGCGTAGATTGCACCATTCGTGAACTGGCAGAAACCATGCAGCGTGTGGTGGGTTTTGAAGGCCAGTTGGTATTCGACACCACCAAGCCCGATGGCACACCGCGCAAGTTGATGAAAGTGGATCGCTTAAAAAGTTTGGGTTGGCAGTACACAATCGATTTGGAAACTGGTTTGAATAAAACCTATAACTGGTTTTTGAATAACGTGGAAGGCCTGAGAGAAGCTTGATGGTGTGGTGGAACCCGCAACAGTGGGCCGAGGTAGTTGAGCGCACTCCCTTGGTGTCAATCGACCTGGTTGTGACCAATGCACGCAATGAGGTGTTAGTGGGTTGGCGAAACAACAAACCCGCGCAGCACTGCTGGTTTGTACCGGGCGGCGTGGTGCGCAAGGGCGAAACATTGCAGCAGGCTTTTGAACGCCTGTTGCAGCTTGAATTGGCAGTGCAAGCGAAACTGGATCGTGCCCGTTTTTTTGCCGGGGTATATGAACACCACTATCCCGACAACTTTGCGGGTACCGAGGGTGTGGGTACGCACTACGTGGTGATGGCCCACCGTTTGAATGCCGAGCAGCATTTGCCGGCTTTGGGTGGTTTGAACAGCCTGCCGCAAGACCAGCACAAGGGTTATGAATGGATGCCTGTGGCCGAGTTGTTGAGCAACCCGCAGGTGCATGAACACACGAAAGTGTACTTTCAGGAATGAAGAAATGATGAACAACAGCAAGCGAGTGATTCCCGTAATTTTGTGTGGCGGTGCAGGCACCCGCTTGTGGCCTTTGTCGCGCAAAAACTTTCCGAAACCATTTTTGAAAGTGGGCGCTGAAAGCCTGATTGCGCAAACTGTGCGGCGTGCGGCAGCGGTGGCCACGGCAGCAAGTTCAAGCGACGTGTTGTTGGTGAGCAATGAAAGCTATCAATTTTTGTTGCAAGACGAATGCATGCCCGTGTTGAAAAGTGAAGGTGGGAACATGGCTTTGCATCAGTTGCTGGAGCCACAAGGCCGCAACACGGCACCCGCCATTGCTTTGGCAGCGCAGTGGGCGCAGGCCCGTTACCCCGGCGAAAACCCGGTGTTGCTGGTGTTGCCAGCCGACCATTTAATTAGCCCGGTTACTGAATTTGTGCGCGTTGCGCAGCAAGCTGTGGCCGCGGCCGGCAAGGGTTGGTTAACTTGCTTTGGCATTACGCCCAGCACACCTGAAACCGGCTTTGGTTACATACAGCAAGGCGCACCAGTCGATGAAATTAATGGTGCATTTGCTGTGCAGCGTTTTGTAGAAAAACCCAAGCTTGAATTGGCCATGGAATATTTGGCCAGCGGCCAGTATGTGTGGAACGGCGGCATGTTTGCGCTGCGCACCAGCGACTTGCTACAGGCCTTGGAGAAGAATGAACCCACCGTGGCCACTCAAGCACAAACGGTGTGGGCTGGTGCGAAGGAAAGCAAAAATGCCAAAGCCAGCGGCAGTGTATTCACCTTCAACAAAGATGAATTTGCGAAGTTGCCCGACATCAGCATTGATTACGCCGTGATGGAAAAGGCCAGCAATGTGGCGGTGGTGGCTGCCAGTTTTCAGTGGAGCGACATTGGCAGTTGGGCTGCCTTGGCCGAGCAATGCACACCCGATACCCAAGGCAACACGGTTCAAAAGGAAGGCGAAGGCCAGCTGATTTCAATCGACAGCAACAACACCCACGTGCGCTTGGGCAACCGGGCGGTGGCTACTTTGGGTGTTGAAAACCTATTGATTGTTGATACACCCGATGCCTTGCTGGTGGCCGACAAAAGCCGCCACCAGGATGTGAAAAAAGTGGTGGAAACCTTGAAGGCGCAAGGCAGCGAGTTGGTGAATTTTCACCCCACAGTGCACCGCCCCTGGGGCACTTACACGGTGCTTGAAGATTCCGCTGGCTACAAAATTAAACGCATTGAAGTAAAGCCGGGTGCGTCGCTTAGCCTGCAAATGCACCACCACCGCAGTGAGCACTGGATTGTGGTGAGTGGTACTGCTGAAGTAACCAATGGCGAGAATGTGTTTTTGGTTCGCAAGAATGAATCAACCTACATACCCGCTGGAAACAGACACCGCCTGGTAAACCCGGGCGTGTTGAACCTGGTGATGATAGAAGTACAAAGCGGCGACTACCTGGAAGAGGACGACATTGTTCGGTTTGATGATGTGTACGGAAGGGCTTGATTGATACCGTAGCTTAGCTACTCACCTTCGCGCTCATCAATTCACTCAGGGTACTTCGCAGCTGCACACCACTCAACGGTTTGTGCAAAATCTGGAAACCTGAATTTCTTGCTTCCTGTATCCGACTGGGCGCGGTGTCCCCAGTCAATATTACGGCGGGTACATTTCCAAGTTGCGCTTGTAATGACTGAATGGCCTGCACGCCGGTGCTTTTGTTGCGAAGCCGGTAGTCGGCCACAATGGCGTCGGGCATGCGGCCCCTGGCCATTAAAATGCGCAGCGCGGTTTCAGCGTCTTCTGCTGCAATGGTTGAGCACTGCCAGCGGTTGAGCATTTCAGTTACGCTGGCGCGCACCAAATCATCATCGTCAATCAACAACACTGTTTTACCAGTCAAGGGGGTTTTACCACCTGCTTGCATACGGCTGGGTTCATCCATCAAATGGCTTGCACTGCCTTGCGGCACAGTCACGTAAAACATTGAGCCTTTGCCAACCGTGGAATTCACACCAATGTCGTGGTTCAACAATTTGCCCAAGCTGTGTGCGATGTACAAGCCCAGCCCAAGGCCTTTGGCTTTGTCGCGCTCGGGGTTGCCCAATTGGTAGAACTCTTGAAACACTGTTTCCTGGGCACTGGCGGGTATGCCGATGCCGGTGTCGTGTACTTCAATCCGGATTTGCCCGCCCTGTTTGCGGCACCCGATCAGCACGCGCCCTTCGGGTGTGTACTTGATCGCGTTTTCCACATAGTTGCGAAGAATCAGTTCGAGCAGGGCGGGGTCGGTGTAAACACACGCTTTGGTTTTTGCTACGCGAATATCAAGGCCCTTGTGTTGTGCCTGGGTAGACAGTTCGTTGCTTATGCGTTTGAGCAAAGGGGCCAGTTGAACATGGCGTGGCTTGGCAGTAATGGCGGCAGCATTTATTTTTGCAGAATCCAGCAAGGCATTCAGCAAGTTGCGCAAGCCGTAGCCTGCCTCCTGAATGCGGTCCAGCAAGCCTTTGCTGGGGTGGTTGGCCAGGTCTTCGCCCAGTGCATCTACCAACAACTCAATGGCCTGCACCGGTTGCCGCAGATCGTGGCTGGCCGCAGCCAGAAAACGGGTTTTGGCGATACTGGCTTGCTCGGCCACTCGCTTTTGCAAGGTGAGTTCACCAATGAGTTCAGCATTTTGAAAGCGCAAACGAATCGACTGAATCACCATGTTCTGCAAGTTGCGGCCATAGTTGACATTGATCAACACGTACACAAATGCCACGGTGCCCAACACCCAGAAGAAGGGTGTGTTTTCCCAAAAACAGCGAGCAATGAAAGGCATGGAGGCTGGCAGTGCAAAGGCAGCATAAGCCGGGGTGTGGCAGGCATGGGAGGACACTGCACCTGCCACCATGGCAGCCAAAAAAGTGGTCAGTACCATGAGTACCATGGGGTCGGTTGAAAAAAACACGACCCCCGCGAAGCCCCATAAAATACCTGATGACGCAGTGAACTGAACGGCCACTTGTATCCAGTGTTGTGGGTCGAAATGTGCCCCCAGCTTGTTGAAATGCCGACGCACCCACCAGCGCAAACCGGTCAGCATGTACACCGCCAAGAGCCACAGCAGCAGCGCGTTGCCCTGGCCTGTGTGCCAAAGCACAGCCACCAGGCCAGCCGATGAAGCCATGACACCGTATAAAACAAAAGGCAGGTGCTCGAACAGAAGCTTGGTTTGCTCACGCAGAATGGTGAGTTGGTGTGGGTCTTCAGCTTTCATAAATAGAGCAATGAGATAGGGCAATAAGTAATTTTCACTAAGCATAAGTGGTGATGAGGCGGGCAGGCAATGTCTAAATGGGTTACCCCTGGTTTTTGTAACCCAAATTGGTGGTTCTCACCCTGGAAAGTTTCCACGTATTTTGAGTGCCCAACGTAATTTCAGGCACTGGAGGTTTTCTTGCTTCAATCAATTCCGCGTATCGCGGTGTGTATTGCATTGGTACTTACTGCGGCGTGCGCCAGTAAAACCCCTTTGCAAGCAGAGGGCTTGGCCAGCGCTGGCAAGCAGTACACCAGCACCCTGAAAAAAGTAAACAGCTTTGCGCTGGACCACACCCTTGAATTTACTGCCGGTTTGTTGCCCAACTTGCCCCGCGACAACACAACGCTGCTGACGCAAACGCAAGCCATGCAGCAAAGGGCTGAGTTGCTGCAAACCACCAGTGAATATTTCGACACGCAGGCACTTTACTTTGACGAGTTAAGCGCATTGGCCAAAGGCGACACCGGCACGGGCACTACGCGGGCTTTGCGAAAGCTGGTGGAGGCATTGAACAAAGCGCCCGATGTAGGCGGCATACCCCGTGTAAGCAAAGAGGCGGTGGCTGGCCTGGCTGGGCACGTGGCCAGTTGGAAGCACAGTGCGCAAGTGCGCGAAGAATTGATACGCAGCGCCGAGCCAGTGGCGCACGCCTTGTTGTTGAACCAGCACATTTTGCAAGAGCAAATACAGTGGATTACGCAACGCGAGGAATTGGCCCGCCAGGTTGAATACCGCGAGAAAGTATTGAAGCCTTTTGTGGAGGATAAAAAGCTGGGCGAAACCTGGAAGAATGCCTGGATGAAACACATCAAACAGGTGCCTACCATTGAACTGTTGGAGCAGGCCAAAGCAGCCAGCATGGATATGCAACAAGCCTGGGTGAACGTGCTGCGCGGCGAGGGTAGTTTCGAGCACTTGCAGGGCGTTTTTGATCAACTCAATTCAAATATTCAGGCAGCCAATAAACGTGAGCCCAATACCCATGACCCCAAGTGATTTTGAAGCCTTGCAAAACGATGTGCATGCCGTGTTTTCAGCTTTGTATTTGATTGATGTAGACCTGTTAAGCGCAGAGGAACGCAAACAACACCAGCAGGTTTTGGCGGCTGCGTACCTTGCTTTTGTAAACGCCGAGAATACCCGGTACGCGGCTTTGAGCACGAAAGCGAAAAGCGAGCTTGGGGAGTTGGCAGAGCATGTAAAAACCATGCGCACGCAGTTGACTGAACTGGAAGCCCCGAGTGAACAGCTGGGCCTGCTGGGCAAGGGGCTGGATGCGCTGGCGCGGTTGGCGCAAACCCTGCAAATTCCGTAAACTGGGAGCAGAACAACAAACGCAGGTTAAAACATGAACCGCAAAGGCATTGTATTGGCTGGTGGGCAAGCCACCCGCTTGTACCCGGCCACTGCAGCTGTAAGCAAACAGCTGCTGCCCGTTTACGACAAGCCCATGATTTACTACCCTCTGAGCACGCTGATGTTGGCAGGCGTGCGGGAGGTGCTGGTCATTTCAACCCCGCACGACACCCCACGATTTGAACAATTACTGGGCGATGGCAGCCGTTGGGGCATGCGAATTGATTATGCTGTGCAGGCCACACCCGGTGGCGTTGCGCAATCGCTGATTGTGGCAGAACCTTTTTTACAGGGTGCACCCTGCGCCTTGGTGTTGGGTGACAACCTGTTTTATGGCCAGAACCTGGTGCGCCAAATGCAGTATGCCTATGGGCAAAAACACGGCGCCACCGTGTTTGCATATTCAGTGGCCAACCCGCAAGCCTATGGTGTACTTGAACTGAATGCTGAGGGTACGGTAATTGGCGTGGAAGAAAAACCTGCGCAGCCCAAAAGCAGACAGGCGGTAACGGGCTTGTATTTTTTTGACGGGCAGGCCGCAGGCATTGCCAAAGGTTTAACGCCTTCAGCCCGTGGCGAACTTGAAATTACCGACGTTATTCGCACCTACTTAACCATGGGGCAACTTGAAGTGCAACACATGGGGCGTGGGCAAGCTTGGCTTGATACGGGTACAGCAGACAGCTTGCTGGATGCTGCCAACTTCATTCAAACCATTGAGCGCAGGCAAGGCTTAAAGGTAAGTTGCCCTGAAGAAATTGCCTGGCGCAACCAGTGGATTACTTCCGCGCAATTGGCTGCACTGGCCAAGCCGTTGCGCAACAGCGGTTATGGCGATTACTTGCTGGGCTTGCTGGAGACGGGGCTTTGAATAAGCTCGTAATTTGTTTGAATGATTTTCTGAAATTCTGGTGAAATGCTGTGCCAGTCAACCAGGTCTACTTTCCAGGGCAAGTCTGATTCAGAAAAAGCCTCTGCCAAATTTGCACGAGTACCTAAGGGAATGGCCTGGCGATCAATCAAGACCAAGTCAAGGTCTGAGAATGGTTTTGGGTTGCCATTCACTCTCGAACCAAAAGCCCACACTTCACACTGCGGCACGATTTCAGCAAGAATTTGTTGAACCAGGGCGAGCTCTTTGTCTAGTAGTTTCACTTGTTTCTCGCGTGAAGTTGCGCATTCAGAAACCTGGCCTCTTGCAAGAAAGCCGGAATTTCGGCCACCACTTGCAACGCCACGGATTCGTCATAGGTGTGGCTGGTGCGCGATCGCATCTCCCTGTATTTTTTCCACCGTGCCCAGTCGCTCAAAAGCAGCCCTTGTTCGTTGCCAGTGCGGATAAGGTCTTGGAAAGCCAGTTCGTCAATGTTGGCTGGGCTGGCTGAAGTCGACTCCAGAAAACGTTTCAGCATTTTGTGACTCAGCTCATACGTGAACTCGAAGCGTTGGATTAGTCCGTCCCGAATCTGGGTGTCGGTGATGTCTTTCTGGTAGCGTTGAATACCTTCGTCGAGTCGAAGTATGGCATTGTCGAAGGAGCTGAGTTCTAGGATCATTCTGGAATAATTAATTGGTGATATGCATGAATTGTAACCTTACTCCCTTAAAAGGCTTACTGCTTTTAACACCCACGGTATACACCGACGCTCGCGGTCATTTTTTTGAAAGCTTCAATGCGAAAACGTTCAAGCAGGTGGCAGGCATTCAGCCCGAGTTTGTGCAAACCAATGAATCGCTTTCAAAGCGCGGTGTGTTGCGCGGCCTGCACTGGCAAACTGCACCCAAGGCGCAGGGCAAATTGGTGCGCGTGGTACACGGTGCCGTGTTTGATGTGGCTGTGGATCTGCGTGAAAATTCGGAAACATTTGGACAATGGTATGGCTGTGAATTAAGCAGCACCAACCATATTCAGCTGTGGATACCCCCGGGTTTTGCACACGGGTTTTTAACGCTGACCGACACTGCAATTACCAGTTACCAGGTGACCGAACACCACAGCCCCGAACACGAGCATTGCCTGGCCTGGAACGACCCGGTGTTGAACATTGAGTGGCCCTTGAGGCAGGCTGGAGTGGCAAAGCCAACCCTGTCGCCCAAGGACGAGCAGGGTGTGGCGTTTACAAGTTTGGGTTGATTACAAATCGACGCTGACAATCGCCTTGATGGTTCGGGGTGTGCCCACACCAATTAAACCGTTGCCTGCGGTGCTGTAGTAGTTTTTGTCGGTTGGGTTGTCGACCACCAACTGGAACTGCGTGGGTGTGCTGCCAATTACAGTCGAGTAACGTGCGCCCAGTGAGGCCACGGTGTAGCCACCAATAAATGCCTGGTTTTGATCGTTCACAGCGCGCTCGCCGGTGTAGTACAAACCACCACTGAAACTTAAACCCGGTACGCTTGCCAGGCGGTATTCAGCAAACAGGCTTGCTGTTTTTTCAGCCGTGTTTTCAGGTACACGCCCAACCGTGGCAGCGTTGCCATCGTTTTGCAGTTCGGCATCCATGAGCAAGGCTGAGGCGGCAATCGAAAGTTGCTTGTTCAATTCGCCGGTCCACGCCATCTCGAACCCGCTGTAATTCGCCTTGCCGTTCAGGCCAAACAGGTTGGTTGCTGGGTCTTGAAAAGTAGAGGCACGTTCAATGTCGAAATACGCAATTTGCGCCAAACTTTTTTGACCAATATTGAACTTGGCACCCACCTCAACTTGTTCAGATTCTGCGGGGTCGAGCAACTGAAATGCATTGGTGGATGTTGCCGGTGCCTGGCCAGATTCTTCAAGACCTTCTACATAGCTGGCGTACAAAGATACATCCTGACTTGGCTTGTACATGACTGCCAGTGAAGGGGTGGTTTCCTTCGCGTTGTACAGGGTTACAGTGCGTGTGCCATTGGCTGCAACACTGAGGTTTTCTGTGCGGTAATCGCCCCGGCGAATACCAGCCAACACCTGCCATTGCTCACCCAGTTGCATGCGGTCGAATACATACAGGCCCTGGTCATCAATGGTGGCTGCCGAATAGGCGCCTGTGAAGCTGACGTTTTGTGGCGCAATTTCTCGGGGGTTGTACAGGTTTTGATTGAACAGGTTTTGAGTACCAGTTACGCCCGGTGTGTTGCTGGCGCGGGTGTTGGTGGTGTAGCCAAACGAAATGTTGTGTGTGATTGGCCCGGTGACCACTTCGCCATAAACCTCACCTCGGTAGTTGGTGTTGTCGAATTGTTGGTCGCGGCTGTAAAAAATTTGAAGTTGGCCTTCGCCGGTGTTCAGGTCGTAATTCTGGAAACGCGAAAACGCGCGGTCGCGCGTGGTTTCGGCGTAACCGGCTTCAAACAACACGCCCCAGGAATCGCTCAATACATAGTCCACGCGAGCCAGGTAGTTTTGTGCGTTGGCATCGTATTGTTGCCATTCGCCAGCCAGGTTGGTTTTGTTGTCGGGCACTGGGGGCAGGGTTACCCTGCCATTGACCGCAGGCAGCAGCGCAATTGCGGCCTGCTCGCTGACTGATTTCTCATAGTGTTCTACATCGAAGCGAAAGCTTAAGCGATCGGTGATTTTCCAATCGTAGGCAATGCTGGCCAATTCGCGTTCGCCGCTGTAGTTGTTCACGCCAATGTCTTCAGCGCCCTTCACCAAATTAACGCGCAGGCCTTGGTTGTTGTTCTCGCCAAACTTGCGGCCCCAGTCAAGGTGGGTGGTGGCACCGCCATGTTCATTCACACTTTGGCTCAGGCTGAGTACAGGTTTGTTGCCCGCACGTTTTGTAACAAGATTCACCACGCCCGAGGGGGGAATGAAACCGTAATACAGGGAGGATGCGCCCTTGAGCACTTCCACTTGCTGTTTGTTTTCAAGGGGCACATCGACCAGATTGATAATGGGCAGAGAACCATTGAGGCGGTAGTTGCCGCGGTTTTCTACCAGAATGCCGCGAATGGCAATGTTGTCGTAGGTTGAGCCGTTTAGTTGCGAGCGGGTAACACCGGCGGTGTTGCGCAGTGCACCGAACAGGGTGGTGGCCGATTGTGCATCCAGCACCTCGCGGGTGACCGAGTTCACGGTGAGCGGTACATCGATAGGGGCCGTGTCGCGGAAGGTGCCCACCTGCACGGCGTTGCTGGAGTAGCTGCCCTGTTCGCGGGCTTGAACTTCGACTTCCTCAAGCTGATTGTTGGTGGTTTGGGCCATGGCCAAAGAAGGCAGGCCAAGGCTGAGCAGTGCCAGTGAGACAGGGTTGAGTTTCATAGTGATTGCTGTGGTGGATTTGAATTTTTATGAAGTTAGAATACTAAACGATAATGACTCGTATTACGAATATCAATTATAAAAACTGTTGTTTATCCTGCGCTTTGAAGGGTTTAGAATGCGGCCTGTGCCTTAATTTGAAGAATGCAACACCATGGCCCAGTGGTATGTGATGTACACCAAACCCCGCCAGGAAACAGTGGCGCTGGAAAACCTGCAACGCCAGAACTACAGTGTATTTTTTCCGCAAGCCCGTGTGCAAAAGCGCAAGGCGGGGCAGGGCACTGTGCAGGTGGTTGAACCCCTGTTTCCCCGCTACATGTTTATTCACCTGGAGGTGGGGGTGAGCGATTTTTCCAAGTTGCGCTCAACCAAAGGCTGTGTGGATTTGGTGAAGTTTGGCGGCAAACCTTCAGTGGTGCCTGTTGAGTTGATCGAGTTGATTCAACACCAGGTCGACTCCGATTCCGTGATCGATTTGCTGAAATTGAATGCGCTTGAAATAGGTGGTGAGGTGCGTGTGGCCGAGGGCCCGTTCGAAGGCATGATGGGCAAAATTGCAGCCCAAAAAAGTGACCAACGCGTAATTGTGTTGCTCAATGTACTGGGCGCTGAACGCAATGTGGAATTGGCCCGCAGTCAGCTGGACAAAGCCTGAATCTCGCCTAGAACTGACCTCAGCTTGTTGAGAAAATACTCGGGCTCGACGGGCTTTAACATCCAGCCTTGAACACCTACGGTTTTTGCTTCGGCCACCATACCTTTGTCAGACAAGGCGCTCATGACAATGATTGGCGTGTGCTTGGCCACATGCCGCACCCGTTTACAAAACTCCAGGCCGCTGATGCCTGGCATATTGATGTCAGTCACGATGAGGTCGGGGGTGCCGTGGTCGACAATGTATTGCAACCCTTCTTCGGCACTGGATGCGGTTTGGGCGTCAAACCCGGCTTGACGGATTACTTCCGCATAAACACTGCGAATGGAGCGCGCATCATCAAGCAACAAGACCGTTTTCATACTGATTTCCCATTTCACCGAGGTTGTTACAGTGGAATGTTAAATCAGCATGAAATGTTAATGACAACTTTTAACCAAAGTTAACCATGGCTTACGCTGTGCTTACTTGGTGCGGTTCCAGTCGTTGATGCAACCCACTTGCACTGTGTTGCGTGCCACAGGGCCGGTTTGGGTCAGTGTGCGGTTTTCACCGGGCATGATGTACAGTTCGGTCAGCTGTGCGCCCACCAGCACGCGGCAACGTTTGGGGTGCTCTTTGTGTTGGTTTTCAACGTAAATTACGGTTTCTTCGCAAGACTGTGTCACCTTGGCTTTGGTGGTGCCGTCCGACAAATCTTGTTCCTGCTTGCCTTCGATGTTGCACAGAGTGGCTGAAGTGCCGCTGTTTTCAGCGGTATTGCCTTCATTGTTATTGGGTGTTGGTACTACGGCCACGCATGCGGCGGCCAGTGAAGAGGCCGCTGCAATCAGGCCCAAGCGTGTGATGAGTTTCCCATTGATAGTCATGTTCTGTCCCTAATAAATTAAAAAGCTGGCTGATGCCTGTGATAATTGAAATACTGCCCTGATCTGCACAATTGATATTGTGACTTATTGTGTATTTTTTTAGTTCAGGTTTTATTCTAAGCAATTTACTGATTGATCATGACTTTACTTGTTACGGGCTCCGCAGGTTTTATCGGTTCATGTTATGTGCGCCAGCATTTTGAGCACAGCGTTGAGCCCGTTGTAAGCCTGGACGCCTTGACTTATGCAGGCCACCTGAGCACCCTGGGCCCGGTATTGAAGCGACCTGAGCACACATTTGTACACGCCTCCATTGGCGATGTAGATGCCGTGCGCGCTATTTTTGAGAAACACAAACCCCGCGCGGTGTTGAACTTTGCCGCAGAAAGCCATGTGGACCGGTCCATTCTTGGGCCGGGCGAATTTATTGAAACCAATGTGGTAGGCACCTACCGTTTGCTGGAATGTGCACGCGAATACTGGAATGGTTTGCAAGGCGAGGCCACGGCTGGTTTTCGGTTTTTGCATGTGAGCACCGATGAGGTATACGGCACGCTGAAACCAAAAGACGCCCCATTTTCTGAAACCAACCGTTACGAACCCAACAGCCCTTACTCGGCCAGCAAAGCAGCCAGCGACCACCTTGTGCGCGCCTGGCACCACACTTATGGCTTGCCCGTCCTAACCACCAATTGCAGCAATAATTACGGACCTTACCACTTTCCGGAAAAGCTGATCCCGCTGTGCATCATGAATGCCTTGAACGGAAAGCAACTGCCGGTGTATGGCGATGGTCAGCAAATTCGCGATTGGCTTTTTGTGGAAGACCACACACGCGGCATACGCACCGTGCTTGAAAACGGCGTGCTGGGTGAAACTTACAACATTGGTGGCTGGAATGAAAAAGCCAACCTCGATGTTGTGAAATTGATTTGCAACTTGCTGGATGAACTGCAACCCCGTGCAGATGGTATTTCGTATTCAATGCAAATTGCGTTTGTCACCGATCGCCCTGGGCATGATCGCCGCTACGCAATCGATGCACGAAAAATTGAACGCGAGTTGGGGTGGAGGCCGGTTGAAACTTTTGAGACAGGCATTCGAAAAACTGTGCAGTGGTATTTGGCAAACCAGGCTTGGGTTGCCGAAGTGACCGCTGAACAGTAATTGGTGAGCTGAACTTGAAGGGTCGCTGCTTCGGTTTATTGCCAACTCGGCGTGGGTTGTTTGTGTCGCACTGGACCGGTGACTTGGGAGCTAAACTTGAAGGGTCACCGCTGCCCGAAAACTTGGCATTTCGGCTTGTCGTCTTGAGTCTGCACTAAGCCAAGCCCTCCAAAAGTAACGGTCGGGTCTTGGCTTTCGCGCCAGGGCGCGATCGTTAGTCTCGGCGCGCCAAGCCGGCAAGTTTTCTGACTGGTCATCGTGCGACCCATCGCAAGTTCAGCTCCGAGTCACCGCTGGCGCAACGCCCAATCGGCGGCGGTGTTTCGATCGCCTCGCCTTCAAGAAAACCTGCCCTTGCGTGCCGAGCAGGGCCGGTGTTGCCCAGCATGGGCGGCAGAGAACGGACCCGACCCGCAGTTTAGGAGGGTCGTTCTCAGGCATCGGAAGGCTCAGCAAGGGACCAACAGGTTTTCTGGCGAGAGATCGGAACCCTAGCCGATCGGGCAGTTAAAGACTGGCGCGTTATCGGAACCCAAGCCGATTGGGCTGTACAAACCAACGCGGTGATTATTCGCACCAGCGCGCTTCAGTTAAACTATCGCAACAGTTTTCAGGAGAGCTTCGTTTTGGGAATTCGCGTACTCGTGCTTGGCGCACAAGGCCAACTGGGCCACACCATCGGTCAACATGCCAAGCCCGCCTTGATGGAAACCATGGACGCCTGCATCAGCTACGGCCGCGACAAAGCGGATCTGGCCAAACCCGACACCCTGATCAATGCACTGAAAGACGTACGCCCCGACGTAGTTATCAACGCTGCTGCCTACACCAACGTAGAAAAAGCAGAAACCGAAATTGAACTTGCACACGCTATCAATGCAAAAGCGGTGGGCATTTTGGCCGAGCAATGCAAAAAGCAGGGCGTGGCGCTGGTGCATTACAGCACTGACTATGTATTCGACGGAAAAGCCAACCAGCCCTACACAGAAACTGATGCCACCAACCCACTCAGCGCGTATGGAAAATCGAAACTGGAAGGCGAAAAATACCTGAAAGAAGTGGGTGGAAATTGGGTGGTGTTTCGCACGGGTTGGGTGTACGGTCAGCGTGGCAATAACTTTTGCCGAACCATGATCAAGCTGGCGCAAGAGCGAGACACACTGAAGGTGGTTGACGACCAAACTGGTGCGCCCACACCCGCAAACTGGTTGGCTGAATTGGGGTTGACCGTGGCAGGTGTTGTGGCCATGCACCGCTACAAAACCATGGGCAAGTTGGCGCCCACTTTTCTGCCCGATTTTCCTTCGGAAATTCCCAGTGGCGAAATTTTTCACGCCAGTGCGGCAGGGGTAACTACCTGGTTTGACTATGCGTGTTTGGCGATTGAACATGCACACAAGCAAGGCGTTGTTGAGCGCATGCCCAACATTGAACGTGTAAAAACTGCCGACATGAATTTTGCGGCACAACGCCCGGCTTACTCGGTGTTGGACAACACAAAGTTAATGAACACCTTCCGCGTAAACCCACCGGAGTGGACGAAAGGTGTTCGAAATTTTGTGCTCAATTATTGAGATCCTGCTGAGGATCAAGCAGGCGATGTTGAACAAGTGAACGCTCAAATGCGTTGCACCTTTTCATTTTTTCAATCACTGCATCAAGATCATCGTAGACAAAAGCAGCGGTCCACGCTTGAATTCTCTGCATTGCCGAAATAAACGGAATCGGATTTCCCTCGCGACTTAATTCACGCAGGCAGTCTAAATACTCCTCCCGGAAAAGCGTAGGGATAATAATTCGACACGCACCCACTACCGACAATTCAGAGTTCATGACTAATCTTGCCAAGCGACCATTACCATCGTTGAATGGATGAATTTCTGACACAAGAAACATGGTGAATAATGCGCGCGCAAGACCTGCAGGAATAGTGGGCAGCAACATGGATCCCTGAACCAGAGTGCCGCGTACTAACTGGGGTTCGACAAATTCGGTATTGCCCGCACGGTTGCGCTTTAACTTGAATTCTCCCGGCTCTACCTCGGGCCGTTCTTGCATTTGATCCCAATGCCGTTTGCGAAGTTGAGTTTCGGCGGGAATGCCTGAGGCCAATACTTGATGCATCCAGGCCGGGGTCACTGCTTGACGAAATACACCAAGAATATCGTGCGAGTCTTTGGGGCGAGACAACATGGGTTTGCCGAAGAGTACAATCTTGCGCGCTTCCTCAATATCAAATTCAGTGCCTTCAATGAAATTGGAAAAGTACGATTCAAGAAAAGCAAAGTGAATCATTGCTTCGGGCGTGCATGCCGCTTCTTCAGCTTGTTTCAAGGGTTGTGATCGCAACGCAGCAGCCAGTTTTTCAAACAACTCTAGCCTGTCAGCATCGTAAGGAAGCGCAGCTGTGAGTGCGCGCCCTTGGGTCGTGGTCAGTGTAGAGAGGCGAGTTTTTAGAATGCTGCCTATGAGCGAATCAAGAACAAGGAACTCCTTCGGCAGCTTCAGTGCTTGAGCAAGTGAACGCGCTGCTTCCCGAAGTGTTGCAAGAGCCTGTTCTCCGCGCGCAGTGCATAGGGTCAACAAGCGAGATTCGACCGCCTCGCGCCCAACAGCTTTTTTGAAAGTCCCTCGGCTAGGTGAAAGATTTTCCAGCAGGCACCTCGCCTCTGATGGAAAGTAAATTGCCCGCCCTTGCATTGGCATGTCACCGGGTTGGGGTGGGGGCCCTTTCACTGCAACTATTTGTAAGCCGGGAAGTTGTACTTTTCGGTTGCTGGTGTATGTAATGTACAGCAGTCCCTGCTCTGGCAAGCCGCCGTTAAAAGCGCTGCGAAACGATACGACTGAATTCGGAAACAGGGCAGAAACAACTCTGATTCGTTCACGTGCAAGTAGTGCAGGCCAGCTTGTATCCGACAAATTGCTTGCAATACCTTTGGCGACCAGCTTGAGTTTTCCGGCTTTCAATTGCCTCTGAACAGCGCGAATTTGCGCGGAGTTCAGCTCGGAGTAAAGAATCAGTGAGCTATCAAGAGTTGTCGCGTTTTTAGTAGTTAACTGTGCACACATGCGAATTTTGTCGTGTTTTGTGATGCTAGCAGTATAACTTTGTCGTGATATAGGTGGTTAGGGATATCTTTGCCAGTTTCAATGAATGCGCAGCACTGTGCTTTTCACAGAAGCCCAAGCGCCCACCATGACCAGCACCACCCACACCAGAATCAGCCCCAGCGCGGTAATTCCGCTGGGTTGCTCGAAGCGGAAGTCGCGATCAAATTCACGAATGAAGGTGCCGGCGGCATCGTCGGCCAGGCCCATGGCACCGCTTACCACGGCATAAGCCAAACCAAAGGCGACCAGCGCCAGGCTGACTGACCACCACAGGGTGGGGCGGCCCACTTCGGTGTCGGTGGCCCCCAGCGATTTCAACACATGCACTTCAGCCTGGTTGCGAATCAGCTGCAAGCGCACGGTATTGAAGGTAACCACCAACACCATGCCTGCAATCAACACAGCCAGTGCCATGGCAATAATTTGTGTGCCGTTCAATACCGATTGAAGGCGGCGAACCCACTGCGCGTCGTATTGAACATGTTCCACGCCTGTGAAGTTTTGCCACTGCGCAATTTTTGCTTCGATGGCTTGGGTATCGGTGGTGGCGTCCACTTCAAGCACCACCACCACGGTGTAGGGCAGTGGGTTTTCAGGCAGGGCTTGGGCCAAATCGGGTGTTTGGCTTTGCGTGCGCAAACGTTCCATGGCCTGCTCGGGCGTGACGATATTCACGCTGTCCAAATCGAAATCGCGCTTCAGTTGTGCGGCTGCACTTTTTACGGAATCAAGTGTGGCATCCGGTTTGAAGTACAAGCTGATTTCAGGGTCGCCCACCCAACGGTCCATGCTGGGCACAATCGCGCTTAGCCCCTGTGCAATGGTCCAGGGCATGGCCAATGCAATGGCAAGTACCAGGGCGTTGAACAGGTGACCAAGTGGTTCATCAAGCCACAGCTTTAAACCGGCAGAAATTGAAAACCACTGCAAACGTAACCAACGCATGTGTTGTCTCTTAAAAGTGGATCAAGCCCCGTAGGCCTTGTTCAGAAAGTCTTTGGAAAAAGTTTGCACGCCTGCCTCGCGGCCACCGTTGTGCGACAAATCGGCGGGTGCTGGCAGCACTGCGCCTTCGCCCAGTTTCAAACGATGTGTTACTCGGTTAAAACGGTGCGCCTCGTGGGTGGCCACAATAATGGTGACACCGGCGCGGTTGAATTCTTCCAGCAAGCCCACCACGCGCGCGGCCGATTCATCATCGAGCTGGGCAGTGGGTTCATCGGCCAATACAAGGGCTGGGCGATTAACAACCGCGCGTGCAATTTGCAAACGCAGTTGTTGCCCGCCCGACAATTCACTGGGCAGCATGCGGTCGGTGTGGCTTAAGCCCACGCGGGCCAGCGCGGCCTTCACGCGGCTTTGAATGTCGGTATCGCTCAAGCCCACCACGCGCAGGGGCAGGGCCACGTTGTCAAAGCAGCTGCGGTTGTGCAGCAGTTCAACGTCCATGCCTGTGTAGCCCACATTGCGGCGGTAGTGTGCGCGTTCGCGCCGGTTCAGGCGCGCAATCGAGCTTTTGCCCACCAGAATATCGCCGCTGCTGGGTTGCTCAAACGTGGCCAGCAATCGCAATATGGAGCTTTTGCCAGCACCGGAATGGCCTTCAAGCAGGGTGAACGAGCCCTTGGGCAACTGAAAATTCACCCCCTTCAAGGCGGCGTGGGTGCCGTACTTCAAGGTGACGTTTTTGAATTGGATCATGCGGTTTGGTTTCCGTCAGTGTCAATGCCAACCAAGGCGTTGGCAAATTCGCGGGGGCTGAAAGGGCGCAGGTCGCCCATTTTTTCTCCCACGCCAATAAAGGCCACGGGCACGCGGGTGCTCATGCTCATGGCAGCCAGAATACCGCCTTTGGCAGTGCCGTCCAGCTTGGTGACCACCAGCGCGGTCAGTGTAAGTGCATCGTTGAATGCCTTGATTTGTTGCAAGGCGTTTTGGCCATTGGTGGCGTCTACCACCAGCACAATTTCGTGGGGTGCGTCCATCTTGGCTTTGCCCAGTACTTTCTTGATTTTTTTCAGCTCTTCCATGAGGTGAAGCTGCGTGGGCAGGCGGCCTGCGGTGTCGCAAATCACAATGTGTTTGTTTCGTGAAATACCGGCCTGTACTGAGTCGAATGCCACTGCGCCGGGGTCGCTGCCCTCGGCAGAAATGACATCGACATTGCTGCGTTGGGCCCACACATCCAGTTGTTCTCGGGCTGCTGCACGAAACGTGTCGCCAGCGGCCAACAGAACGGAATAACCAATTTCAGCATAGTGGTTGGCCAGTTTGCCGATGCTGGTAGTTTTGCCTGCGCCGTTTACACCCACCACCATCATGACCAATGGGCGGGCACGGTCTACGCCCATGCTGGTTTCCAGGGGGCGCAGCAAATCGAACACCGAATCGCGCAGCACCAGGCGCACGTCTTCGGGCCGGGTGAGGCCTTTCTGGTACACCGTGTCGCGCACTTTCTGCATCAGCAGTTCGGTGGCGGGCAAGCCGCAATCGGCCAGCAGCAGGCGTTCTTCCATTTCTTCGAAAAAGGCTTCATCGACCTTTTCGCCGGTGAACATGGAGGTAAGGCCGGAACGGGTTTTGGTCAAACCCGATTTCAAACGACCAAGCCAGTCCTGTCTCTGCCCAGGAATCTGCATGTAAAACTCCAATTGAGGAAACTAAGCGGTGTGAACGACTGTCACACAGCGAGATGTTGAATGACTTATTCTACCATTGAGGTTAAAACGGACGTTTGCTGTAAAAGGTGTCTTGAATGATAAAAACAGGTTTTCAACTGAATCGGCGTTGGGCGGCACTGGCTGCTGGCGTTTTGCTGATTGCAAGTGCTCAATTGCTGATGGTCAACGCGGCGAATGCCGCTGATGGCGATGTGACTGAATACAAACTGAACAACGGCTTGCGTGTGGTGGTGAAGGAAGACCACCGTTCGCCCACCGTGGCGCACATGGTGTGGTACAAGGCCGGTTCGATGGACGAGTACAACGGCACCACCGGTGTGGCCCACGTGCTTGAGCACATGATGTTCAAAGAAACCAAAACCCTGAAAGTGGGCGAGTTTTCCGAGATTGTGGCTGCCCTGGGTGGGCGCGACAATGCGTTCACCAGCCGCGACTACACCGCTTATTTTCAGCAGCTTCAGGCCAAAGACTTAAGCAAGGTAATGGCCCTTGAAGCCGACCGCATGGCCAATTTGGTGCTGAGCGAAAGCGAGTTTGAAAAAGAAATCAAGGTGGTGATGGAAGAACGCCGCTACCGCACCGACGACCAGGCCACCGGCAAGCTTTACGAGGCTTTCATGGCCACTGCTTTTCAGGCCAACCCCACGCGCACACCGGTAATTGGCTGGATGAGCGACCTTGAAGCCATGACGTACAAGGACGCACGCAAATGGTATGACACATGGTACACACCCCAGAATGCAGTGTTGGTGGTGGTGGGTGATGTGCAACCCGCGCAGGTAAAAGCCATGGCTGAAAAAACCTATGGCAAGGTAAAACCCAAGAAGCTGGAAGAGCGTAAGCCGCAGGAAGAGCCCAAGCAAGAGGGAATACGCCGTGTACAAGTGAAGGCACCAGCCGAGAACCCGTATTTGATCATGGGTTTTAAAGTACCCAAGTTAACTGATGTGCTGAAAGACCGTGATGCGTATTCACTGGCCGTGTTGAGTGCTGTGCTGGATGGTTATTCCGGTGCACGTTTGAATCGCGAGCTGGTACAAAACCAGAAGGTGGCCTTGCAGGCGGGCGCAAGTTACGACATGACTGGCCGTGGCCCGTCGCTGTTTTATCTGGATGGTTCACCAGCGGCTGGTCAAACTGTAGAGGCCCTTGAAAAGGCCTTGTTGGCTCAGGTAAAAAAGGTGGCGGATGAGGGCGTGAGCGAAGCTGAGCTTGCCCGTGTGAAAGCACAGCTGATTGCAAGCCAGGTGTACAAGCGCGATTCCGTGTACGGGCAGGCAGTTGAAATTGGCCAGAATGTGACCATTGGTTTTGAGGTGGGCGACATTGATCGAATGATTGAGCAAATTAAAACCGTGACCGCTCAGGAAGTACAGTACGCCGCGCAGAAATTTTTTGACCAGGACCAGTTGACAGTGGGCACTTTGTTCCCGTTGCCGATTGACCCCAACAAGAAAGATGCGCCACCCAAGGGCCTGAGCCATTAATTGCAGGGATTTACAACCATGTTGAGTAGCAAAAACAAAGTATTCATTCGCGGCTTGTTTGCCGCGGGTGCCACCGCAGCAGCAGTATTTGCAGCGCCTGCCAATGCCGCATTGCCGATTGAAAGCTGGACTGCGGCCAGTGGTGCGAAAGTGATGTTCATGCGCGCTGAAGCGCTGCCCATGCTGGATGTGCGGGTGGACTTCCCCGCGGGCAGCCGCGCTGACCCCAAGGGTAAAGAAGGCCTGGCCAGCGCCACCGGCGACATGATTGGTCGTGGTGCAGAAGGCCTTTCCGAGAATGACATTGCAGACGGTTTTGCCGACACGGGTGCACAGTTTTCCGGCGGTGCCAGCAGCGATTCTGCCGGGGTGCAATTGCGCACACTGACCTCCGAGCCTGAGTTCTCAAAAGCAATTTCCTTGATGAAAACCGTGCTGCAAAAGCCGGTGTTCAATACCGACATTCTGGCGCGTGAAACCGCACGCAGTGTGGCTGGCCTGAAAGAGGCTTTGACCAAGCCCGACACCTTGGCTGACCGGGCATTTGCCACAGCGCTTTACCCGAATCACCCATACGGCACGCACACCACGGAAGCCAGCCTGAAGGCGATTACCCTGGCCGATGTGGAGCAGTTTTACAAAACCCGTTACCTGGGTAACAAGGCGGTGGTTTCGCTGGTGGGCAATATTACCCGCGCACAAGCTGAGAAACTTGCCAACGAGTTGACCGCTGGCTTGCCCAAAGGTGAGCTACAAGGCAACGCCTTGGGAGGTGCCGACTATCAAGAATTACAGGCGGCCATGAAAGGCCAGATCATTCAAATTGACCACCCGGCTGCGCAAAGCCACATCTTGATGGGCTTGCCCGCCATGCGCCGTGGTGCACCGGATTACTTTGATTTGTTGGTGGCCAACCATGTGTTGGGTGGCGGTGGTTTTGTGTCGCGTTTGATGAACGAAATTCGTGAGAAGCGTGGCTTGGCGTATAGCGCCTATTCTTACTTCATGCCAGCAGGCGATGCAGGCCCATTCCAGGCAGGCGTGCAAACCAAGAAAGAGTCCACAGCACAAGCCGTGCAAATTATGCGGAAAACCATTCTGGATTTTATCGAGAAGGGCCCCACACAAGCAGAACTGAACGCAGCCAAACAAAACCTGATTGGTGGCTTTCCCTTGCGAATCGACAGCAATGGAAAGTTGCTGGGCAATATCTCCATGATGGGCTTGCACAACATGCCTCTCGATTACCTGGACAACTGGACCGCCGAGATTGAAAAGGTCACTGTTCAAAGCGCGCGCGAGGCCTTTGCCAAGCATGTGAAAGCGGACAAGTTGGTGACCGTGGTGGTGGGCGGAAAGGTTGAGTGAGAAGGCTGAGTGAGAAGGCTGAGTAAGCACGTTGAATAAGCTGCGAATCATCGGCGGGGTGTGGCGCCGACACCTGCTGCCGATTGCGCCAGTCGAGGGGCTAAGGCCAACGCCCGACCGGGTGCGTGAAACCGTGTTTAACTGGTTGGGGCAAGACTGCACTGGCATGCAAGTGCTCGACTTGTATGCAGGCACGGGTGCTTTGGGGTTTGAGGCGGCCTCGCGCGGGGCAGGCCAGGTGATACTGGTGGAGCAAAACCGCCAAGTGGTCGCCCAGTTGCAGCAGAACAAAGCCTACCTGTTGTCGAAATGGCTCGCCGCAGAGGGCATCCCGCCTTCCATTCAAATTGAATCCAGTGACGTGCTCACTTGCCTGAAACGCTTGGCCAGTGGGGGCAAGCAATTCGACCTGGTGGCGCTAGACCCCCCTTTTCGAAGCGATTTGATGCTGGCCACCCTGCCGCTGATCAAAGCAGTGTTGAAACCAGAGGGGCTGGTGTATGCCGAATGGCATGAAAACCTGCTTGCTGACGAGGCCGTGCTGTGCAAGGCGTTGAATGTTCAAGAAATTGATGCTTTGCGACATTTAAAAGCAGGCCAAGTGCATGCCCATTTGTTTGCCCTGCCTGCTGTGTGATACAAAGCGGGGATAGAGCAGTATCACGCGAATAAAACCCTTTGATATGGAGATCAGCGATGCGCATTGCTGTATATCCCGGAACATTTGACCCGTTAACCCGTGGTCATGAAGATTTGGTGCGCCGCGGCGCAAAAATATTCGACAAACTGGTGGTTGGTGTGGCCGACAGCCCCAACAAGAAGCCTTTCTTTTCAATGGACGAGCGTGTGCAAATTGCACGTGAAGTGCTAAGCCACTATCCCAATGTCGAAGTGAAGGGTTTTCGCGGCTTGCTGAAAGACTTTGTGCGCGACAACAACGCCAATGTGATTATTCGCGGCTTGCGTGCTGTAAGCGATTTTGAGTACGAATTTCAAATGGCGGGCATGAACCGCTATTTGCTGCCCGATGTAGAAACCATGTTCCTGACGCCATCGGACCAGTACCAGTTTATTTCCGGCACTATCGTGCGTGAAATTGCTTCACTGGGTGGCGATGTCAGCAAGTTTGTGTTTCCGTCGGTTGAACATTGGTTGAACCAGAAGCTGGGGCTGACCCCGCCGCAGGTGATCAACAAGTAAAGTGAACTTATGGCTTTAATCATCACCGATGAGTGCATCAATTGCGACGTGTGCGAGCCCGAGTGCCCGAACGGCGCGATCAGCATGGGTGAAGAAATTTATGAAATAGACCCTGGCAAGTGCACCGAGTGCGTGGGGCATTTCGACGAGCCACAATGCGTGGTGGTGTGCCCGGTTGAATGCATTCCCAAAGACCCGGCCCACCCCGACACCCGGCAGCAATTGCTGGGCAAGTTTTTCAAACTGCACCCTGACAAAACACCCTATTTGCCTGCTGGTTCTGCGGAAGGTGATTCTGCGGTGGCATCCAAACCAGCCCCAACCGAAGGTTGTTGAACGGGGCAAAGTACAAGGCTCGAGTTTTCCAGTGGGTGTTCGTTCAGTACCCTGAACCAGCCTTCTTGCCAGGCCCAGTAAGGCTTGTCTTCGCGTATGGCAGTTTCAGCCGCATCGCAATTCAATTCACGCACCTGTGCTTCAGCGGGAATGCCTTCGCTGCCTTTTATGGTTTCGGGTTGTAATTCAAGCAAACCCTCCGATGCCATGTAGTTCATGTTGAAGGTCCAGGCTTGGGCATCCTCGTGGGTGTAGGTCCATTCGGCTTTGTTCAGGGTCCAGTTTTGCGCGGGCAGGCCACCCTCAAATTGTTGGGCAGAAAATGCGGCTTGGTGTGTTTCAGGCAAGTCATCTCGACGCACATAGGTACGAAGGTTTTCACCATGCAACTTGATAAAAGGCGCACCTTCACCGTTGTTGGCCTGCGCAAGGCGCAACACCAGCAGGTCTTGCTCGGCAGTGCCGGTCCATGGGAAGCCGTTCCATTGGCCGTCAATGTCTACTTTCAATTGTTTGAGTGAAACTTCGCGCATGGGGCCAGCCTCGGTTTGCGCATTCATGGCGATGTACAGTTGCTTGTTTTCCTGCGGGGTTTTGATACCCAGGCGCCAACCCAGGTTGAACTGATTGTCTGGAGTGTTGTTGCCCACTTTAAACTTGAACTGCTCCAGTTTGCCACTCAGCTCTTGTTGGGCTTCAGTGTTGTTCACCATGAACTGTGCCTGTTCAAGTTCCAGTGAATTCAAAGCAAGTTCGGGTGTAAAAAAACCGGGGTTGGCCACTTGCGTGCTTTGCCAGGCCCGTGCGGCCAGCGCCACTGGCAGCACGGGTGTACAGCTCAAGCTGGGTTGGCCGCAGTCGGCTTCTTTCTCGGCTCGAGCAGCCAGGCCTTTGATGGTCAGAGACTCAACTTGAATTCGGCCTTGCTTGATCGACTCGAAGGCGTTCATGCCCAGCCTGATCAAGGCCAGTTGAAGGTTTTCCTTGCGGGTGGGGTCATCCACTTCTATTTCAGAAATGATCAATTGCGGTTTCAGAGAAAGCGCAAGCACCACACGTTTTACATCAATACGCTGGTCGGGGTACTGATTGCGAACACTGTTCAGCTTGGGTTCCCAGAGGAAGCGCGGCACTACAACGCCATGAGAAAAAATAACGCCGGTAAGAACGATCACAAAGGCAAGAATTGACCACTTCAGGGCTTTGGACATGGTTGGTGCAGCGAGTGAATACTGACATTACCGTAGCACAAAAAGACGACAAGCAAAAAACAAGGCCCCGAAGGGCCTTTGTTTTAAACCAGGCTTGCAGCTTGTTTAAACATTGAACAGGAAGTTCAGCACGTCGCCGTCTTTCACAACATACTCTTTGCCTTCAGCGCGCATTTTTCCAGCTTCCTTGGCACCGTTTTCGCCCTTGAACTGAATGTAGTCATCGAACGCAATGGTTTGGGCACGAATAAAGCCGCGCTCAAAATCGGTATGAATCACGCCAGCGGCCTTGGGTGCAGTGTCGCCGATGTGAATAGTCCACGCACGCACTTCCTTTGGGCCTGCGGTGAAGTAGGTTTGCAGGCCCAGCAATTTGAAGCCCGCACGAATTACGCGGTTCAGGCCAGGCTCGGTCATGCCCATGTCGGCCAAAAATTCCATTTTGTCGGAGTCTTCCAGGTCGGCTATTTCAGCTTCAATGGCGGCGCACACGGCAACCACCGGGGCATTCTGCTTTGCTGCGTATTCCTGCAAACGCTCAAGGAACGGGTTGTTCTCGAAACCAGTCTCGGCCACGTTGGCCACGTACATGGCTGGCTTTGCAGTGATCAAGCCAAAGCTTTTGATGGCGAACAGTTCTTCTTCATCCAGGCCCAATGCGCGCACGGGTTTGGCTTCGTTCAGTTGCGCCTCACAACGCTGCAAAATGGCCAGAATTTTTGCTGCTTCTTTGTCATTTGCACGCGCCTGTTTGGCATAGCGGTGTACGGCCTTTTCAACGGTGCCCATGTCAGCCAAACACAATTCGGTTTCAATGGTTTCAATGTCGGAAAGAGGGTCAACCCGTCCATTGACGTGAATGACGTTGTCGTCTTCAAAACACCGAACCACATTCACAATCGCATCGGTTTCGCGAATGTGAGCCAGAAACTGGTTGCCCAAACCTTCGCCTTTCGAGGCACCTGCCACCAGGCCTGCAATGTCTACAAATTCAACGGTGGCGGGCAAAATACGTTCGGGTTTTACGATGTCGGCAAGCTGTTGCAAACGTGCGTCGGGCACTTCGACCATGCCCACATTGGGTTCGATTGTGCAAAAGGGATAGTTTTCTGCAGCAATGCCAGCCTTGGTAAGCGCGTTGAACAGGGTGGATTTACCGACGTTGGGAAGGCCAACGATGCCGCATTTGAGAGTCATGAGAATTCCTAATTAAATCAAGGCACAATCGAGCCCAACGTGGGCAAGGTTGAAGTGCCCGACATCGCAATTGGTGTTCACCGCTGGGTATTCGAGTGCCGAAGCAAAACAACACAAAAACCGCTGTTTTTTAACAATTTTGTGTCTGTTTTGTAGCCAATATGCCTATTGTAACTCTGTCTGAAGCACTTCTTGAGCGCACCCGGTGTGGTCAGCGCCAAATCCTGAGAGACCGCGTTTTGTGCGGGTTTTGCGCAATTGTCGGCAAACGGGTGATCTCCTTCGCAGTCGCCACCAGTTGCCGGGGTGCGCAGGTGCGCATTACTTTGGGCCGCTGGCCGTTGTTGTCAGTTGATCAAGCCAGATCCAAAGCGCTTGACCTACTCCGTGATTGCAGAAGGGGTCTAAAACCCACCAAAACGGCTCCCGCTGCGTTGCCAAGTGTGCGCACTATGTTGAGTGCTTACGTGAAAGCGAAAGCACTGAAAGCTTCTAGCCACGGGCGTTATGAGAGCCTGCTGAAAACCCATTTCCCGCAGTGGTTTGATGTTCCAATTGATGCATGGGGTGGTCGTGGCTTCTCCGAGGCTTGTCAGTTTTTTTCTTCAACCAAGGGAGCCGCGTTGGTTGAAACTGGGCGTGGATTGATTGGTGCATTGATCAAGTATGCGAATGCTGTTCACGGTTTGAAGATTCAAAATCCCTTTCACCAACTTGCGGCGGCTGGCTTGTTGCCACCACGAGCGAAACCCAGGGCTAGGCGATTGCAAGAGGCAGATTTACCGCAGTGGTTTGAAGCAGTTTCACGTATTCCAGATACCCAACGGGATTACCTTTTATTCGTGCTCTACACGGGCTTGCGAAGGACGGAGGCTACCAACATACTCCGCGAACATTGCGACCTCACCACGGGCGTTTTACGCGTTCCTGAGACCAAAACTGGCAGGCCTCACGCGTTACCCATCACGCCCGTGATGAGGGAAATTCTTGAGCGTCGATTTGCAGCCACCGCCGATGAAAAGATTTTTGGAGGTATGAGCGCAGAGCATGTTTCAAGCATGGCCGAAAGGGCAGGGGCACCGCGATTCATGTTGCACGACCTTCGAAAAATGTTCGCAACTGTTGGGGAAAAGATTGGCGTGCGGGAAACCGTGTTGAGGGGGTTGCTCAACCATGTAGCCAAGAAGTCAGACACGTTGAACAGGCACTATGTGCAATTGTCTGTATCTGATCTTAAAACCGAGCTGGAAAGGATTGAAATTGAACTGAACCGTCTTTGTCGCCTTTAATATACCTACAAAGAGTTAACTATTTCTAGGTATGGTGGGTGTGGCAATGGCGTATTGGTGGGTCAATCAAAATCAAACATACAAGTCCGAGGTTCACGGTGGGTTTCTGTGGTCTCCGAAAACGACAGCCAGCGGTAGCCGCAATCAATTTTATGAAAACATGCAATTGGTTCAGCCAGGCGACATCGTTTTTTCCTTTTCCGATACCTACATCAAAGCGGTAGGTGTGGTGCTCGCAAGGGCTGATACTTCGATCAAACCAAATTTCGGTTCTGTGGGTAGTTCATGGGCTGACGAGGGGTGGCTTGTTCCGGTGGAGTTCAGAGAGTTGCGGAACCAGATTCGACCGAAAGATCACATGGCAACAATTGAACCGACATTGCCTGCAAAGTATTCCCCTCTTCAGAAGAACGGAAACGGTCTACAGGGCGTTTACCTTGCAGCGGTGCCTGATGGTATGGCCGCTGTGTTGATCGAGCTTTTGGGCAACGAATATCGAACCGCAGCACGTGAGCTGACTGACATGGTGAAATCAGAGTTGGAAGACAACTCTGCGGAGTATCGCCTTTCGGAACGCACAGACATCGGACCAACCGTGAAGTCACAGTTGGTGAATGCAAGACGTGGTCAAGGAGTATTCAAAGCCAATGTGCGATTGTATGAGAGTCGCTGTAGGGTCACCGGTGTGAATGATTTGTCACATCTTCGGGCAAGCCATATAAAGCCCTGGAGTATGAGTGACGACGCTGAGAAGCTATCCGGAAGTAATGGGCTGCTGCTTGCCCCTCACATTGATCACCTTTTTGATAAAGGCTACATCTCATTCGCAGATGAAGGTCAGCTAATCGTTTCTGATCAACTGGACGCGTCCGTGTTGGCTGCCTGGGGTATGAGGGCAGGTGTCGATTGTGGTGAGTTCAATAGTGATCAAAAGAGGTTCTTGGCATTCCACCGGAATCACATATTCAGAAAGTTGATGTGAGATGGTCATGCAATACGACGTGTAAGGATAGGCGTTATTTTTCAGGATTTTTTGTTCAAGATGGGCACAGGTTGAATCAAGGAAAACTTAAGGGGGGAGACCTACCTTTATGCAATGAGCGGTTTGATCAAAGGACTCTTGACTAGACCGGTAGACTTTTCGCACATGTTCAGATCAGTGATGTGAAGCACATTGATTTAAAGCAAGAGGTTACGCACTAGGTTAGCTAAGCAATCACTTATCTCAAATTTTGTTTTCAAGGTAAGTGATTGCTTATCGGTTCACGATATGCCCTTACATGCTGTATTGCTAGCCACTACTTATTTACATATATAAATCAGTTAATAGGGTAGAGCCTTCATGTAGCGGAGAAACGCCCACAGGAAGCGCATTTGGAATGTTCGAGACAAAAAAGATTGACCCGTTTTTTTGATCGCGGTTTACTTTAAATGATCTCGATTGGTTCTTCAAAGCACTCCTTGCCTTACCGTTCTCGCCCGCGCAACCTTGCTTAGACCAGCTCATGCCATCGCTGCCTGGTTTCCTGTTTACCTTGAGCTTTGGAACGGAGAAACGGCTGACCTGATTCTCAAGTTTGAATCCTTCTGGGGTGATAATTTTTCTTAGTTCGTCACCTCTGATGCCAATTTCCTTCCTTGATCGCCACATTGCACGATCGAGGTGTCGATCGTGTTGTGGTTCAAAGGTTTTGACGTAGAAATGAAAATAAAGATCGTCAAATTGCCAATTACTCTTTCGAGAGCTGTTCTTGTTGCCGATGCGAAAGTTGTAGCCGCGAGAGGCTAAATTGACTATGTGATCGATGTTTATTCCCTCGAAATTGTCATCTGCGAAACTTGATCTTTGACGGTAAGTTTGTAGCCTGCTTCCATCGCGCAGTCCGAAATTTCTTTTCCTATCTAGAAAATATGCGAGGTCTTCAGCCAGAGCTGCTTTTTGGCTTTCTTCGCCGACATCTTGCCAATTTGAGACATAGGTGTCCAAGCCCATTTCGACGTAACAAAATCCCAGGTATTCAAAGTCCTTCCATGCTTGAGCGATGTCGAGGAATGTAATCACATCTCGTGCGCTCTTGGGTTTGTGAATGGTCACTGTCAGTAAGTGCCAACGTTCGTTAGTCACAGAGATTGGTTCTAGGTGACACATCAATCCGGTTTGTTCGCGAAATGGCCTTGCGACATACTTCATCAAATTGCCCAGTAACGCGCCGTCTGGCACAGCCAGATCGAACTTGAGCATGTCTAGAAATGGGCGTGGATTACCCGTTTTTGGTTCAATTGCCCGGGTCGTGGAGGCATCTAAATTACTACTTACCTTCAAAATCATGGTTGGTCTTCATCGGTTGGTTGATAGGAGTGAAGGTGGTCAACAAGAGATCCCGGGCACTCTTGTTGGTCCATCCAAATTTATTATACCCAGCGATTCTTAGATGAACGCCTTTTTCATATCGTGGAAAATTTTGGCATTCCTCTATACTTGGCTACACATTAAACGAACGTCTTTTCATGTAGTCAGGGGTAATTAATGGTCGAAGGCAAGTTTGTCGCATATTTCCGGGTGAGCACTCAAAAGCAGGGTGTGAATGGTCTAGGGATGGATGCCCAAAGAGAAACTGTTCGCCAATATTTGAGCAACGGGGGTGAGTTGGTCGCTGAGTTCGTCGAGGTTGAGACCGGGAAAGGTGCGAACGCTCTTGCCAAGCGTCCGCAGCTTGCGGCTGCTCTGGCGCTTTGCAAGAAAACTGGTGCCAAGTTGCTGATTGCCAAGCTTGATCGACTAGCACGCAATGTGCACTTTGTTTCCGGACTAATGGAGTCAAAGGTAAAGTTTGTGGCGTGCGATATGCCGGAGGCTAATGACCTCACCATTCATGTCATGGCAGCGTTTGCTGAGCATGAAGCCAAACGTATCAGCCAACGCACCAAAGAGGGCTTGGCTGCTGCGAAAGCGCGTGGGGTGGTGTTGGGTGCTGCTGGTAAATTAAATCTAAAACCCTGCCTCCAGGCAAGGCAACAACATGCACACACCACAGCTGTAAAGCTGATACCAATTATAAATGGAATGAAGGCACAACAGTTATCCCAGAGGGATATGGTGCATACACTAAACAATGCTGGGATCGGTGCGCCAAAGGGAGGGGACTGGAGTTTATTGCAACTTCAAAGACTTCTAAAGCGATTAAATTAAAAAAGTAATAAATTTCCCCTCGGTAAAGTGATTTTAAATGAATTCAATACCGAATCGGTATTTAATCTATTTATTATCAATTAATAAGGGGAAAGGTGATTTGTAATTGTAAGCAATTAATATTAAAAATAAATTATTATTTGATGTGACCGAATTTCTTTCTTCTGGGTTTGTTTGAATTAGGCTTTGAGCGTTTGGGTAAAGGAGAGGTTTGATTGGAGGATATGAGTTCTTTGCCAATATCCAGTGCCTTTGAAATGCCAGAGTTGAGAATTAGTGTGCAATCAGTTTTTATTTTGGGAGAAAGATTGTTCAAAGATCGCTCTTTATAAGCCCAGTGATAAAAATCACTCCCATCTTTTATGGCTGTTTCATGATAACCAATAACATTTGTTTCGTAAAAGAACTGGAGTAATGAATCAACGTCTTTCATGTAATCTTTTACAACAAAACTTTCTCCTGATGCCCAATTTTTGAAGTTATTAAAGGCAGTTTGGCACTCAGAAATGGTAAATTTACTTTTCCCATTTAGAAACTGGAAAAATTTAAGATAATTAGAAAAGTCGATTGGTGACATATAAAAAGATGCATAGTTTTTTACCTCACCAAGCATGTAATCTGAGAACTGTTTTGATATGTTCGGTTGAAAGTAAATACCCTTTTCGAATTGTGTTTGATTAGATTTTCCTTTTTTAATATTGAAATTAATGGCGATTTTAAAAAAAGTAAGGAAATCTCTTGGTTTTTGAAATGAGTTTCTAAGAAGTGTCTTGAACAAATGATTGGTTTCAGTCTCACCATTAAAGTAGTGAGTTAAAGCTTCTTTGTTTAAATTGATCGTGCTTTCTTTGTCTTTAGGTGGTTTTCTCTTTGCTTGTTGGCTCGAAAAATATCTGCCACTCATGTCATAAAGGCTAGACAGTTCGAAATCTTTTTCCGTTGTCGTCCAGTCAAGATAAACACAGTTGTCTTGAAGTCGAGAATTTGAATTGTAAAGATTAAGCTTGTGAAAGACGTCGGGTCTAACCAAGAGCACAATCTTAATTAAACCTGGGCTATCTTTTATATTATTGAAAAACTCAGTGTTGAGTTGCCATGCCGCTTCAGATAAACCTTTTATGCACTCAATGTAATCATTGTATTTAACTCCCTCCGGTCTGTAATCAATCCCATCAATAAAAAGAACGTGGTTATTTTTTATTTTCTTCAAATCACAAATTGCTTCTTTGAGTGCTATTTCTGTTTCTAGAAGATGATGTTTGATTCTGGTCACTTTTTCTGATTCTTTATGACTTTCTTCAGCTTTCATCTCAACGATTTTTTCGGCATTCCCTTTGACTGAAAAAAGATCACTGTCAATTGCTTCAAATGCACTTTCCACTTCTGGGTTAAGGGCATTTTTATTCCATCGTGCAATCGCAGCTTCAATCTTATTGAATTTTCCAGTAAACGAATGGTAAAAAAGCTTTGATTTCTCTATTAGCATCTGACTGGCTATTAGCAGAAGAATAGAGCGCCAAATGTTTGCGTAGTCGCTATATTCAAGTCGCCCTTTGTTCTTTAACTCAATAAATCTCTTGTATTGAGTTTCTGTCATTGTTGTGAGTTTGCATTTTGTATCGTTGATGGTATTGTTTTCTAAATAAACTGCATAAGCGGTTTTGCCTGTTCCTTTTTCACCCATCAAATAATAGGTAGATGGTTCTAGGCACTCTTTGAGTTGGTTTGTTCGAAGAAATATAGTTGAGAAAAATTCTTTTTGGTTTTTGCTTTTGTAATTAACTGCATCATTAAATGGTTCTTTAAGGCTTCCAATTTCTTTCCACATTTTTTGGCTCCAGATTATGTTGGTTGTTATTGGCTCAATTTAAGGTAATAGTATGTGAAATTATTGTAATGTTATCGTTTGGTTGGTTTATTATTTGTGAGAAATGTGTAGCCGCTTTCATGGGATTCGTTTTTAGGCCTTTGGGTAAAATTACCAATAGCGAGCTTGATGTGGGATGACATATCGCACCCCACCTCTGGGATCTTCCATATCTCCGCTGCGTCGTGGAATGAGATGGACATGTAGGTGGGGCACGGTTTGACCCGCCAAAGGTCCATCATTGATACCGATATTAAAATCTTCACAGCCATACTTGGCTACCAGCAATTCCCGATGCTTTATCAACATTCCTTCAATGCTTGATCTTTCGTTGTCAGTGGCTTGGAAATAGCTACCCACATGCCTGTGGGGGATGATCAATGTGTGACCCTCGGAAACAGGAAAGCCGTCACGAATGACCATCACATGCTCATCTTGGTCGATGATTCGATCTTTTGGGAGTGTGCAGAACGGACAGGGCTTTATTGCGGTCATTGGTGATTAGCCTTAGAAGGTTGGGTCAAGTGAGTGCTTCGGTTCCCACGGTGCACCGAGCACCCTGGCGCTTTCGTAACACCTAATAAGAAACGAACCCCGTTCGGCCTCGGTCTGACCGGTTTGGGCTATCAATGTTTCTCGAAGAGGGTGGTGTGAATTGATTAGATACTCGTTGCGTTTATGCAAACGCTGAAGCAGCCTCAGTGACGGTAGGCGCGCGAACTTCCCATTCTCACCTCGATTGCATTCCTTGCTTGAAAGAACCAAATTCCACACGCCGTTAATGTGAGGAATAGAGACGCCCTTGGTCACCAACACATGCGGAAAGAAATGGTCAACATCCGCGCATGTCTCGCTTTTGCTATCGATCGTGATGTTTGAAAAGGAGTAGAAGCATTTGCCTTTTTGGTAGCCATTCAACGCTCCCCTGCTGGAAGTGATGGTAACCCTTCGGTGCTGATTCGCAAAAGTGAAGAGCTCTTTCGAGTTCTCATCGTATTCCACTCTGAGTAGGTTGCTAGCCATGTTTAAGTCCCACGAGGTCTCAACCAAACGCCAGCGTGATTCGGTTTCCCGGTGCAAAACATCTGCATGTCCGGAATCAATCAGTCGATAAAAAGCGTCCGTCAGTCGAATGCCTTTGTTTTGGCTCCTTTCGTCCAGAAAGAACCGTGTTGGTATGTCTTGCTGATTCACCACATGGAAAGCATCAATTACGTTGTTGAAGCCCATGCGGACAGCAATCTCCCGTAATTTCTCTGTGTCTGGGTTGCCGGCGATACTTGACTTGTTGTAAGCGCGGCATTCGTTCAGAAATGAGCTGGATTTCGAGGTTGCCTGCTTATCTGATAGGAGCAGGTGCTCGCATACATGCTTTGCGAAAGGTAGAGCCAAGTCTTCAAGTTTAACTAGATCGTTGGGCTGGCTGCCGAGCTCCAGAAGACTTTTTGACAGCGCAAATTTGTAAGAGGCAACGTTTCGCCCAAAAAGAACAATTGAGCGCCAGTAATTTTCATCGGTCGGGGTGCTAACAATGAATTCCAAAGGTCACGTGTCCCAGGTTATTTGGCTTAATGTAATATTCGTTTGTGTTCGTTTTGTCTCAAAAGTTTGGCGGTAGTCGGTAAATATTTGATTGCTCGAAAAAAGGTTCAATGACCTTTAAAAGGGATAATTTTCTGCTGCAATGCCCGCTTTGGTCAGCGCGTTGAACAGGGTGGATTTACCGACGTTGGGAAGGCCAACGATGCCGCATTTGAGGGTCATGAGAATTCGCTAAGTGCTTAATTGAATAGGGTGAATTGTACCGCGCCTAGCGATTCACGTTGGCAAGCCAGGTTGAAAAGTCCTCTGCCATGCGTTCGCTTTCGCGAATAGCCGCCTGCCAAAGCGGTATGCGAATGCGATGATCAAACTTGTAACGTTTGAAGTCGCTGCGGTCCGGGATTTTTTTTGCGGGCAAGCGCTTTACGAATTCAGGCGAAGGGCACACCAGAATCACATTGCTCATCCACTCGGGCTTGGCTTTGCGCACTTTCAAAAACTTGTCCAGCCAGCCCGGTGTAACCGTAGGCGCAAAGTGAGGGTACAGCACCAAGCCATCCAGTCGGTGGTAAGGCAGGGCCAGGTGGTAGTCGGTCAAGCCGCCATCCCAGAATGGACCCTCGTGGTATTTCATCTCCGGGTGATCATCGCGCAAAGCCTGCGCAATTTTGTGCACGGGGTTCAGTACAAATGGAATGCTGCCACTGGCCAACAAAGCATCGTGAATATTCAGTGCATCCAGGTCTTCGATTCGGGTAGGAATCCGATCAAAGGGTTGTTTTAGCCAGTCAGTGTGAGCACCCGGGCTTTGAAACACCCAACGTTCGAAGTAGCTGGAAAGGCGATTGCGGTTTACGCTATTGGCCAATACCGCACTGGCGAAACCACGCTTGCGGGCACGCTGCTGTTGCGCATGGTGCAGCGGGGTCAACCCTTTGTTCACCCACACCAGCAATTCTTTGCCCAAAGGTTTCACCATATGTTGTGCTTCATCGGCCACCACGGCCTGCACCATGTTTTTGCAAACACGGCTAATCTCGAATCTGTCCACACCTTTGTCGTAGTTTTGCGCTTCCACATATTGTTGGGCAAGGCGCTTTAAGGTGGCTGCCGGGTTACTGCTTGCTGCCGCCGCCATGCGCCATGCGCCAATCGACGCACCAATCAGTTGCAGGGGTTTTACGCCATTTGCTGCACGGGTTTTCAAGTGAGAGGCACCCAACCAGTCGTTGAACAAATACTGATCCAGCCCTTGCAGTATCAAACCTTTCGGGCCACCGGCCGCAGCGGGAATGGCGCAAATGTCTTCCGGCTTTAAGCCTTTGTTGGCAATGTGCGCTTTGGCGCGATCACCCAAAATAATTTGTATGCTGCTTCTCATGCGCACTCCGTGTGAATGTGCGTGGTGGCCTGGCCAATTTGACCCTTCAAAATCAGCTCGGTGTGTTTCAGCAGCACGTCGATTGACTTGTCGATGATTTGCTGTTGCTCGTTGCTGGGGCGGTGCAATACAAAGTCGGCCACACCTTGTTGCAGGTTCAGGCTGCGAGGGTGGCCAATGCCAATGCGTGCGCGCCAGAATTCGTTGCTGCCCATGTGTGCATGAATGTCTTTCAAACCATTGTGGCCGGCATGGCCGCCACCTTTTTTCATTTTGATTTGACCGGGCAGCAAGTCCAGTTCATCGTGCGCGACCAGAATTTCTTCAGGCTTGATTTTGAAGAATTTTGCCAAAGCGCCAACAGCCTGACCAGAGCGGTTCATGAAGGTAGTGGGGAACAGCAGCCACACGTCTTCACCTGCAAACTTGATGCGCGCCAGGTCGCCAAAAAAACGCTTGTCGCTTTGTAAAAACACATTGTGTTTGCGTGCCAATGCTTCCAGATACCAAACGCCCGCGTTGTGGCGTGTGTCTGCATACTGCGGGCCAGGGTTGCCAAGGCCAACGATCAGCTTGATGGGGGTGTTGCTGGACATGAAGTAAAATACAGCCCTGTGGATCACAAGGCTGTATTTTCGCTGATAGTTCGGCTGATTCCAAACAATCGCAGTGATTATTTCAATTCGACTGGCATGGGCGTTTCAACCCTGCGCCATGCACTGACCAGCGCCATCAAGCTGGCAGTGGTGATGTTGTCGTGAAAGCCCACACCAAATTTGCTGCCAGGCACATTGGGCACGCTTACTTCAATAATCGCCATGGCCTTTGATTTTGCGCCTTGGCCTACGCTGCGCTCCTCGAAGCCAACTATGTCCATGGGCACACCAAGGGCTTGCACCGCGGCATCCAGCGGGCCATTGCCCACGCCTTCAAGGCGCACAATTTCGCCGTGTTGCTGTACGGTAATCTCAATGCCTTGGCCGCCTTCGGCATCAAACACTTTGTGGCTGATGTAGCGCGGCTGGCTGTCGTCGTTTTGCAAATAGGTTTGCTCAAACAAAGCCCACAGGGCGGGCGATGTCATTTCAGCAGCCGTGCTGTCGCTCACCTTTTGCACAACGCTTGAAAACTCCACTTGCATGCGGCGTGGCATGACCACGCCATGTTCGCGTTCCAGAATGTAGGCAATGCCTCCTTTGCCAGACTGGCTGTTCACACGGATCACGCTGTCGTAGGTGCGGCCTACATCAACAGGGTCGATTGGCAGGTAGGGCACTTCCCAAATGGCATCGGGCTTTTGAATGTCAAAACCTTTCTTGATGGCATCCTGATGTGATCCGGAAAACGCGGTGTACACCAAATCGCCCACATACGGGTGGCGTGGGTGAATGGGCAGTTGTGTACAGCTTTCCACCACTCGGGCCACAGCATTGATGTCGGAAAAATCAAGGTTCGGGTGCACACCTTGGGTGTACATGTTCAAGGCCAGCGTCACGATGTCGACGTTGCCACAGCGTTCGCCATTGCCGAACAGGCAACCTTCAACACGTTGTGCGCCAGCCATCATGGCCAGTTCGGCGGTGGCTACACCCGTGCCGCGGTCATTGTGTGGGTGCACGGACAGCACCACATGTTCACGACGATTTAGGCGCCTGTTCATCCACTCGATTTGATCGGCAAACACATTCGGTGTGCTCCATTCCACGGTGGTGGGCAGGTTGACGATGATTTTTCTACCCGGCCCGGTTCCCCATGTTTCAATCGCGGTGTTGCAAGCCTGCAAAGCCACGTCCAGTTCAGTCATGTTGAAACACTCGGGCGAGTACTGCAAAACCCACTGGGTTTCAGGGTGTGCATCGGTGAGTTCTTTCACTTTTTGCACGCGCTTTTTCACCATGTCGATCACTTCAGGCACAGTCATGCGGAACACCGTATTTCTCCACACGGGTGCGGTGGAGTTGTAGATGTGGACGATGGCGCTTTTGGCACCAATCACCGATTCCACTGTTCGCTCGATAAGATCATCACGAGCCTGGGTCATGACCATGGGGGTGACATCGTTCGGAATCAAATCGTTGTCGATCAAATGCCGGACCACGTCGAAGTCGATCTGCGAAGCGGCAGGAAAACCCACCTCAATTTCCTTGAAACCAATGCGCACAAGTTCTTTGAAGAAGTCCAATTTGGTGGCCACACTCATGGGTTCAAAAATCGCTTGGTTGCCGTCGCGCAAATCGGTGCTTAACCAGATTGGCGCATGTTCAATGGCCTTGTTGGGCCATGTTCTGTCGGGCAGGTCCACTTTGTAAGCGGGGCGATATTTGGTGGCGGGGTTCTTCAACATACTGCGTTGGCCTGAAAGGTGGATCGATTGAAAATAGTGTAGGTGTTTTGGGGTGAAAGATGATTGCGTTTATTGCTTGGATAATCTTGTTAATTGGCAGATAATTGCGAAAATAGTTTATTTAAAGGCATTAAAAGCCAAATGCAAGAACTGGACCGCTACGACAAACGAATTCTGACCCTGTTGCAAGCCGATGGGCGAATGAGTAACCAAGACCTGGCCGATGCCATTGGCTTGTCGCCTTCGCCGTGTTTGCGCCGAGTGAAAGCCCTTGAAGACGCGGGCTTGATTACCGGTTACCGCGCCTTGGTGGATGCGAAAAAACTGGGGTACAGCCTGATGGCGCTAATTTATATTTCCATGGATCAGCACACGCCGGAACGCTTCGCCAGTTTTGAAGGCGCGATTGAAGCAATTCCCGAGGTGCTGGAGTGTTTGCTGATTACCGGTCAGCAGGCCGATTACCAGTTAAAGGTGATTGTTGCCGACATGGACGGCTACCAGAATTTGCTGTTGAACAAAATTACCCGCATTAAAGGTGTAACTGGGGTGCACACCAGTTTTGTATTGCGCAGGGTGGTGGATAAAACGGAGGTGCCAGTAGATTAACTTGCAAACTCAGTTTTGCAACATGTTTTGAATCATCATGCCGCCGCCGCCGATCAGCACGCCGAAGTACACAATTGAGGCCACATTGGCCAAATGCCCCAGCAGCACAGCTGCGCCGTCGCGTTGAATCAGGCCCACTGCCAGAAAAAGCAGGGCGATACCCGGCACGGTGTTGGAGAACGGAATGAAGCCAAAGGGTGCCATCAGCAACACGGCGCCCAGAATCAGGCCACCATCATTGATGATGTTCATGCCTCGGCCTGTGGTCAGCCAAGCCATGCGGTGGGGTTTGCTGATTTTTTCAAGGCGTGGAATCCACACCAGGCCTTTTTCAAGTGCATTGCGCAGCTTGTCTGCTGGCAGGGCGCGTTCTTTGAAGCGCTTGGGTAGCCACAAGGTTCGACCGAAAATTCTGCTGATGCCAATCAGTAAAATGGCTGCGCCGAAAATGGTGCTGACCCCCGGAATTGATACTGGCACCATGAACACCAGTGTGAGAAATGCCACCAATAGCAGCATGCCGTCGCGGCCCACCAGGTCTAGAATTTCACCAAGGCTGACCGTGCTTGTGGGCAGTTGTGCGATCACTTGTTTGATTTGATCGCCCAATGGCAATTCATCGAAATTGGGTGTGTTGTTCACTTCGGGTTTTGTGCTTGATTGATGAATGAGCCCACATTGTGCCCATAAAAAAAGCCGCTGAACTTCAGTGCAGCGGCTTTTTCGGTACTAAATGGACTTCGAGAGTTTACTCGTCGCCGCCCTTAGCCGCACCAGCCTTGATTTTCACTGTAACCAGTGACAGGTCTTGCTGACCGTGGTTGGGGATGCTTACACCTTCTGGGAACTGCAGATCAGTCACGTGGATTGAGCGCTTGGTCACGTCCAGCACGCTGCAATCGACGGCGATGAATTCTGGCAGGTCTTTGGGCAAGCATTCGATTTCGATCTGGTTGGCCACGAAGGTAACCTGACCGGCATACAGCTTGACTGCTGGGCTTTCCAGGTGACCTGAATAGTGCAAAGGCACGTTCATGTGGATCTTCTGGTTACCGTCGATGCGCTGGAAATCGATGTGCAGCAACTGTGGCTTGTAAGGGTGTGACTGGAAGTCGCGCAGCAACACTTGCTGTGACTTGCCGTCAATTTCCAGATCCAGAATACTGGAGTGGAATTTTTCCTTTTGAATTGCGTGCCACAGGGGGTTGTGTTCAATTGACACAGCCTGAGCTTCCTGATTTGCGCCATAAACAATGCCAGGTACCTGGCCAGCACGACGCAGGCGGCGGCTCGCTCCGGAACCCTGCTCTGTGCGGGATGTTGCAACTACTTTCATGTTGATTCTCCAAATTTGACTTCACCGCGACCAGTGAAACCAAGTTATGCGGCACTTGAAGGCGTCCGCAAAAAAGCCCAAAACAACTTGTTACCTAAAACTTAATCAATAAACAGCGAGCTGACCGAGTCAGAGCGAACGATGCGGCGAATTGTTTCGGCCAGCAGTTCATCAACACTCAGAACACGAATAGTTTTGCTGTTGTTGGCTTCCTCAGACAAAGGAATGGTGTCGGTCACTACCAGTTCGTCCAGGTCTGATTCTTCAACACGTTGAATGGCACCACCCGACAACACGGGGTGGGTACAGTAAGCCACCACTTTTTTCGCGCCGTTGGCTTTCAGGGCCGCGGCGGCTTTGCACAGGGTGTTGGCGGTGTCGACCATGTCGTCCATGATCACGCAGGTGCGGTCTTTCACATCGCCAATAATATTCATCACTTCTGCCACGTTGGCGCGGGGGCGACGCTTGTCGATAATGGCCAAATCACAATTCAGGCGCTTGGCCAGCGCGCGGGCACGAACCACGCCGCCTACATCGGGCGACACAACCATCAGGTTGTCGAGGTTTTGCTTCCAAACATCGCCCAGCAACACCGGCGATGCATAAATATTGTCTACGGGAATGTCAAAGAAACCCTGAATTTGGTCGGCGTGCAGGTCCATGGTCAGCACGCGGTCAACGCCCACAACCTGCAACATGTTGGCCACTACTTTGGCAGTGATTGCCACACGTGAAGAGCGCACGCGGCGATCTTGACGGGCATAGCCGAAGTAAGGAATGGCTGCGGTAATACGGCCAGCTGATGCGCGCTTGAGCGCGTCGATCATGACCATCATTTCCATTAGGTTGTCGTTGGTGGGGGCGCACGTGGATTGCAGTACAAACACGTCTTTGCCGCGCACGTTCTCGTTGATCTCGACCATGACTTCACCGTCTGAGAAACGACCTACGGTAGCCTTGCCCAGCGGAATGTTCAGCTGTTTGGCCACTGATTCGGCCAATGCAGGGTTCGCATTGCCGGTGAAGATCATTAGACTGCTGTCGGTTGCCATTGTTTACCCCAGGGCTTGACGTGTGCGTTGGCGAAATAAAAAAAGGGCCAACCGGTGGCTGGCCCTTTGGTTTTGGCAGAGGAGGAAGGATTCGAACCTTCGAATGCCGGAATCAAAATCCGGTGCCTTAACCAACTTGGCGACTCCCCTAAAACTTTTATCGATTCAGCTTGGTTTGATTTTGCATTCAAACAACTGCCCACGCTGTAATTCAGGCGCATCGGCGACTGCTGCCACTGCGGTGCTAAGTTGGCTTGGGCTGGCAAACAAAGCAAACATGGCGGAGCCGGAACCTGACATTCGAATCAATTGCGGGTTGAGCTTTGCAACACAGTTTGAAAAAACACCAAACTGCTGTTCCCATTCCGGGTAGTTGCGTGACACAACAGCTTGCAAAGCATTCTGTGTGTTGGCTTGCAGGCAAGCCATCAACTCACTATTCATTCGGCGGGCCGAATCGAAGACCGCTATTTTGACGTCACTTGAGTTGCGTGTCAATTGCGGATCGCTAAATATTTTGGGCGTGGGGCAAGAAAGTGGCGGTTTGTAGACAATTAAATGCCCTGAAATGCCCTGAATTGGTGTGATTGCCTCGCCAATGCCTTCGACAAAAGCACTGCTGTCCTGAAGAAAGAAGGGCACATCAGCCCCAAGCGTCAGGCCGATCGCAGCCAGTTGTTCAGGTTCAATCGGGTTTTGGTGGTGCTGTTGCAGCAGGCGCAGTACAGTGGCAGCGTTGCTGCTGCCGCCACCCAAACCCGCCTGTTCCGGAACTTGCTTGTCGACATGAATGGTCACTGCGTAGCCCATTCCAATGTTGGCGTGGGCATAAAAGGCCTTGCAGGCGCGAACTGTCAGGTCAATTTGTTCAGGAATGTGAACAAGGTCACCACTTCGCTGAATGACCAATTCACGGCTTGAATTGGTTTGCACTGACACGGATAGTTGATCACCCAGCGTGATTGGGCAAAAAATACTTTGGAGCAGGTGGTAACCATCAGCCCTTCGGCCTGTGATGTGCAAAAACAGATTGATTTTTGCAGGCGAAAAGGCCGAGAGTTTGGCCGGGCTGGGAACGTTCACGCTTTATTTGCCCAGGGTGCCTTGCGGAATCAGGTCGATACGGCCTGACGTGTTGTTCTCAATAAACACCACGCGGTATCGGCCATTCTGGTTTTCCCAAGCCCAGTTGGTGGGCAGTGTGGGTAATTCATTGGGGTTCGGGTTTTCCATCCACTGCACCAAGGCTTCAGCAGGCAGTTCAACCGGAAACATCAAATCGAACAGGCTTTGCCAGTCTTTGGCCAGATACACCCGGCCATCTGCGGCCCGGACTTCGTAAAAATTACCCAAGCGTTTTGCGCTGCCCAGCGAAGGGCCCAATGTGGAGCTGACTTCCAGGTAGGCAATTTCAGGGGCTTGGCTTGGCCCAGTGCGGCCCGAACGCCATTCATAGGTGCCCGAAATAGAATCAGCTTCAATTTTCCCGTCGGCTTGTTCAACTTTCCAAATCAACCCAAAACGTCCGTAGTGGCAGCTTGACTGGATCGACTTGCAATCCACTTCAGTGCTTGGGTTTTGACCCAAAGTGCTGCAGGCAGCCAGGCTTGCGCCGATCAAGCCGATACAGGCCAGGCGCAATGTTGATAAAGCCATGAACTTAAATTCCCTCAAGCTGTTGAACCAGTTTTTTCAATGCTTTGCTGTCTGGGTAACGAACGGTCAAGCTGTTTCCGAGTTGACGTGCTTCTTCTTTTTTTCCGGACTTGAGCAACACTTCAAGCAGGTGCAGACCGATTTCTTCGTCCTGGCGCAGACCAAACGCTTTTTGCAACGTTGCTTCAGCACTGTCCAGCTTGCCCAAGCGGTAATGTACCCAGCCCAGTGAATCGAGAATGAAGGGGTCGTTGGGAGCCAGTTCCACTGCCTTTTTAATCAACTCGTAAGCTTCTTCCAGCCGAATATTATTCTCGGCCCAGGTGTAGCCCAAAGCGTTGTAGCCGTGTGGGTTTTCAGGGCGAACTGCGATAAGGCGCTTTAGGAACTGCTCCACACGCGGCAGGTCGTCTTGCCGCTCAGCCACCATGGCACGCTCGTAAAGCAGGTCGGGTTGATCCGGGAAGTTCAGTAAGGCCAGTTCAAGTTCGGTGGCGGCTTCAGCAGGTGCTTTTTGCGATTCCGCCAATTGCGATTTCGCCAGTGCCAGTCGCACAGACTCATCTTCATTCTTGGGTTTGAATTGATTCAGTACCCGCTTGGCGGACAATGCATTGCCCTGTTTTTCGAACAAGGCTGACTTTTTCAGTTGTACATCCAGATTGTCGGCTGCATTGGGCGTGGTGTCCAACCACTTCAGGGCGGCCACATAGTCTTTGCGTTCAAGTGCCATGTCAGACAGCGTGGCGTGTATCAGCGATTCGTTCTGGCGTTCTGCCGGTGTGGTTTTGTCCAGATAAATCTTGAAGTGCTGCTCGGCGGCTTTGTAGTCTTTGAGCTGTGTAAGTACAAAGCCCTGGCTGGAATACAGGGGAATGTTGTCGGGTTGAAGCTCGATCATTTCCGCAAACCGTTGCCGTGCTTGCGCCCACTGCCCAAGCTGCGTGTGGTTGCGAGCCAGGTAAAGGCGCGCACCAAACCAGTTGGGGTGCAGTAGCGCCTGCTCGTTTACCAGTTGCATGGCGGCATCCAGGTTGCCGTCGCGTTTTTCCATGAACTGAGCCATCAGCACATAAAAACGTTCTTGTGGCGATTTGCGCAATACGTTTTCCATGTGGCCCACAGCCTGTGGGTACAACTCGGAATTGTTGGCAAGCTGGGCGAGCAAGGTTTGTGCTTCCAGATCATCGGCATTGTTGCCGAACAGCTCGATACCGGTTTGGTACGCTTTGTTTTTGTCGGGAATGCGCTGAAGCATGTCCAGCGCAACTTTCTCGGTGCTGGAACCCCCAAGCCCCGGGTTTGCGGTCTCGGCGGTTTGCACATCGGCCAAGAAAGCCTTGAGTGCAGGCATTGCCTGATCGACCCGGTTGGTGCCCAGTTGCAGCAGCATGATGGAGCGGCTGGCCTGTTTGTCACCGGGTGACAATTCTGACCACACTTGGGCTGCGCTCAAGGCCAGGTCCAATTGGCCTTCAGCCAGGCTGATTTCGACCGCCCTTTTTGCAAGATCGGGATCGCGCTGTTGTTTGGCCGCCTCGGTGTATGCCAGCGTGGCAGAATACGTGTCGCCGCGTTGGCTGGCAATTTCAGCGGTAAGCAGGGCAAACAGTGGGTCTTGTTTTACCATGTCGGCCACACGGGCCTCATAGGCTTTTTGCTCGGCAGACATTTTCTGTTGCGCCGGTTCGCCCTGTTCAGCCGGCACGGTGGCGCAGCCTGTGGTGAGGCTGGCTGCCAGAAAAAATACCGGGCCTGCGATGGTCCATTTAAAACAAGTCATACTGTTGAACCCAATGAAAAACTGGTGAATCCACGTTTATTTTTATCACATTAACAGATGCGCGTGCGCGCTTTAGCTTATGCCTGAATTACCCGAGGTAGAAATCACCAAAAGAGGCGTAGACCTGCATTTCACAGGGCAGCGCCTGCTGGCTTGCACCGTGCGGCAACCCCGTTTGCGTTGGCCCGTGCCGGTTCAAGTGCAAAGTTGTGTAAAGCAGATATTGCAAGGCGTGGAGCGCCGCTCGAAATACATGTTGATGGATTTCGGTGGGCAAGTGTTGGTGGTGCATTTGGGCATGTCGGGTTCCATGAAAATTGTGAGCGCCAGCACTCCGTGGGACAAGCACGATCACATTGAATGGAATTTTGGGGAGAAGGTTCTGCGTTACAACGACCCGCGCCGCTTTGGCAGTGTGGAGTACGTCGAAAAAGCGCCGGGTTGGGAAAACAGTTTTATACGGTTTGCAAAACTGGGGCCTGAGCCTTTCAGTGAGGCATTCACACCCGAATCGTTTTTCAAGGCCACGCGCGGCAAAAAAGTGTCGATCAAGGCCTTGCTGTTAAGTGGGCTTGCTGTAGTTGGTGTGGGTAATATTTATGCGTGCGAGGCGCTGTTTCGCAGTGCAATCCGACCCGGTAAAGCCGCGGGGCGGCTGAGTAGGGCAAATACGCAGGCCTTGCATGCAGCGGTGGTTGCTGTTTTAACTGAGGCGATTGAGCGGGGTGGTTCAACCCTGCGTAATTTTCAAGCCATTGATGGCGAGTTGGGACATTTTCAGTTGCATTGTGATGTGTATGGCCGCGAGGGGCAGCCTTGCAAGCGCTGTGGGGGCGCTGTGAAACGCCGTGTAATGAACCAGCGCAGCACGTTTTATTGCGCGCAATGTCAGGAATGAAGCAACCATGAGCCCTTTGACCGGAGAGGCATTTGGCGAGGTGCTCGTGCGGTGGCAAAAGCGGCACGGCCGGCAAAGCCTGCCCTGGCAGCACACAGGCGATGCCTACAAGGTGTGGCTAAGCGAAGTGATGTTGCAGCAAACCCAAGTAACAACGGTGCTGGGCTATTACACCCGTTTTTTGCAGGCTTACCCAACGGTTTCCGATTTGGCCGCCGCCCCGGAACAGGATGTGATGCAGTTGTGGGCAGGTTTGGGTTATTACACCCGCGCGCGTAATTTGCACGCCTGTGCCAAGCAGGTTGTGGCCCGTTTTGACGGGCAATTTCCGCGCACGGTGAGCGAGCTTGAAAGTTTGCCCGGCATTGGTCAGTCCACTGCAGGTGCAATCGCATCACTGGCTTATGGAGTGCCGGCCCCCATTCTGGACGGCAATGTGAAACGTGTGTTTTGCAGGTACTACGGCATCGAGGGATACCCCGAGCAAACCACCATCAAGAAAACCCTGTGGGAAATTGCGGATGCCAATGTGCCAGCACAGCAGCCCGGCGCGTACAACCAGGCCTTGATGGACCTTGGGGCCACCTGCTGCGTACCGCGCAACCCAGCCTGCTCGGCCTGCCCCTTGATGCAAAGTTGTGTGGCTTTGGGAAAAGGCATGGTGGGTTTGTTGCCTACACCAAAGCCTAAAAAGGCTCGACCCGAATTATATTTCGTCAGCTTGATTGTGGAAGACGAGGGGGGTGGAGTGCTGCTTGAACTGCAAACGGACAAAGGTGTTTGGCAGGGCCTGTGGACCACGCCATTTGAAGCTTGCGATAGTCAGCCAGATTTTGCAGGCTTAACCCGAATTGCAACTGCCTGGGTTGAACACTATGGCTTGCAGGCGCACCGTGCTGACATTGAGCAACAGTTGCCTGGTTTGCAAGGCCAACCTTGGCTGGTGCATGAATTAACCCACCGCAAAATGCATTTCAAGGTGTTGCGCCTGAAAGTGCCCGGCGCATGGGCAGCTTGCCACTCGGTTGGTGACAAACCAGTGCCCAAAATTGTTCACAAACTGCTTGGCCAAGTGCGGGTGTTAACCCAGGCTGCGGTGCCGCAACAAAACACTCTCGATCTGAGGTAGGGGTTCGCTGGTAAAACGCTTTGCCAGCGTTTCGGCCACATACACCGAGCGATGCTGGCCACCCGTGCAACCAATTGCCACGGTCACATAGCTGCGTTGTTCATTCAAATAAGACGGCAACCAATTTCTCAAATAGGTTTCGATGTCGCTAATCAGCGGGTCGCTGCGATTGTCGGCCTGAATGTAGCGTTGAACCTCCACGTCTTTGCCAGTCAGAGGGCGCAGGCTTTTGTCGTAGTAGGGGTTGCTCAGGCAGCGCACATCAAACACCAGGTCGGCATCTGAAGGCAGGCCCTTTTTGAAACCGAAAGTTTCAAACACCAGGGTAAGTTTGGCCGATTCTTCTTCCACAGTTTCAAGCACCCATCTGCGCAGCACGTTGGGTTGCAGGGCTGAGGTGTCAATACAGCTTGCAATGTTTCTCAGCGGCTCGAGCGCTTCTCGTTCTGCATCAACACATTCTTGCACCGTGGCCTGTTCGCCAAGGCGTGCGCTCATGGGGTGACGTCGGCGGCTTTCCGAGTAGCGGGTGATCAGGGTTTCATCGTCGGCATCCAGAAACAGAATGCGCACATCGGTCCCGTCGGCTTTCAGGGCCTGGACAATTTGGGGTACATCGACAATGTCGCGCCCGGTGCGAGCGTCGGCCGCAATCGCAATTTGGGTGATGCCTTCGGAGGACAAGCGCTGGATGACTTGCGGAATGAAGGAAGGCGGCAAGTTGTCAACGCAATAAAAGTGGGAGTCTTCCAGCGCACGAATTGCAACTGATTTACCCGAGCCTGAGAGGCCGGTGACCAATACCACCTTCATGTTAATCATGGCCGATGTCCGTTTCGGTGTCGGGGTCAACCTGGAGGTGGTCGATGCCGCCCAGCTCACTGAGCATGGCTTTTTGTTGACGCACCATGAACTCGTCCAGTGTATTGATGCCCCGCATTTGCAAAATGGTGTTGCGCACGGCGGCTTCCAAAAGTACAGCCAGGTTACGGCCTGCTGCCACTGGCAAAATGGCTTTGCGAATGGGCAGCCCCAGCACTTCCTGGAATTGCTGCTCGGTCACCAGGCGTTCCTGGTGCAATTCAAGCGAGGCCTTGCGTACCAGGTGCACAATCAGTTTCAAGCGCATTTTTCGGCGTACGGCCGTTTCACCAAAAATAGCCTTGATGTCGAGCAGGCCTACGCCGCGCACTTCCATCAGGTTGCGAATCAGTTCCGGGCAGCGGCCTTCGATGTAGTTGGGGGCCACGCGCGAGAACTCCACCACGTCGTCAGCCACCAGGCCATGCCCGCGTGAAATCAATTCCAGGCCCAGTTCGCTTTTGCCCAAACCTGATTCGCCACAAATGAGCACGCCCATGCCCAGCACATCCATGAAAACGCCATGCATCATGGTGGTGGGGGCGAGCCATTTGTTGATATACACGCGCAGAAAGTCGATGATTTCGGCGGCCGACAGGGGTGTGGCGAGCAGGGGAATGTTGGATTCGTCGCAGGCGGCTTTCAAAAGTGGGTGCGGTTGAAATGATTCAGCCACGATGACAGCGGGCGGATCGCCTTCAATCAGTTTGTCGATTTGGTGTTTTTTGCGTTCGTCGCTGATGCGGGCGAAATATTCGATTTCCTGTCGACCAAACACCTGGATGCGACCCGGGTGAATGGTGTTGAGGTGACCTACGAGATCAGAGGAAGCAAAACACTGAAGATCCAGGTGGCGGTCACCACCATTTAAACCGGCCAGCCAGTCAAGCTTGAGTTTGTTGCGGTTGGCTTCGATCAGTTCTTTCAGTTGCTTCACAGGCTTAACTCGCGGGTTGGTAAGGCTCCCAGTTGGCGATCAGTTGGTGAGTGGCGCCGGGATCGGATTCTGTCATGAGTTTCTCACGGAAATCTTTGTCAGACAGCATTTGAGCCAGTTCTGACAGTATATCCAGATGATGCTGGTTTGCGCTTTCTGGCACCAGCAAAAACATGAGCAGCTTGACGGGTTGGCCGTCTGGGGCATCAAAAGGGATTGGGTCTTGCACACGCACCAGCGAGGCGATAGGTTCGCGCAGGCCCTTGATGCGGCCATGCGGTACGGCCACTTGCTGGCCTAAGCCAGTGGAGCCCAAACGTTCACGCGCAAACAGGCTGTCGAACACCTTGGATCTTGCGATGCCTTGGTTGTTTTCAAAGACCAGACCGGCTTGTTCAAACACGCGCTTTTTGCTGGTGACCTGTGTGTCCAACAATATGTTGGATGGTGGAAGTAGATTTGCGATCAAGTTCATCGCTGTTGATTCCTGAGACCCGCTTCTAATCGTGGGGCCGATTATACGCCATAAAAACAGAAAAGGCGGATGGAAGTCCGCCTTTTGATTTTCCCTGAAATTACAGAGGTTTATTCAGCTTCTTCGACCACCTGGTGTTTCATGGGGGTGTGGTTGTGGTTGGTCAGTTTGTCTTTGTGACGCAGTACCTGGCGATCCAGTTTGTCGGCCAGCGCGTCAATGGCTGCGTAGAGGTTTTCATGACTTGCTTCAGCGTGAATGTCTTTGCCGCGAACGTGCAGTGTGACATCTGCCCTTTGAACCAGCTTGACCACCGAGATGGTCACCGATGCATCAATGACGTGATCAAAATGCCTTTTCACCCGATCCAGTTTTTCGATGACGTAGTTTCGAATCGCTGGGGTAACTTCCAGATGATGACCATTGATGTTCAAGTTCATAAGGTATCTCCTTTCGTTGCTGCGGGGGGAAGCTTTAACAGTTAAAGCGACTTGCGCATGTTCACCGGGGGTATTTTCAGTGATTCCCGGTATTTAGCGACCGTGCGTCTTGCGACCACGATGCCCTGTTGACCGAGTAGGTCGGCGATTTGGCTGTCAGATATCGGCTGCTTGGCGTCCTCCGCAGAAATCAGTTGCTTGATGAGTGCACGGATGGCCGTGCTGGAAGCCTGACCACCTGAGTCGGTGGAAACATGGCTTCCGAAGAAATACTTTAGCTCAACCAACCCATAGGGCGTCAACATATATTTTTGCGTGGTGACCCTTGACACGGTCGATTCATGCAGACCCAGCAAGTCGGCAATTTCCCGCAGAACCAAGGGCTGCATTGCGATTTCGCCGTGATTGAAGTAGCCGATTTGACGTTCTACGATGGCTTGGCTAACCCGTAAAATAGTGTCAAATCGCTGCTGAACGTTTTTTAACAACCAGCGGGCCTCTTGCAGTTGTGCGCTGAGTTGGGCGCTTTGGCCGCGGTGAGATCGCAAAATGGAGGCATACATTTCATTGATGCGAATTTTTGGCATCACATCCGGGTTCAGTTGCACATGCCACTGACCACTGAGTTTCTTCACGATCACGTCGGGCACCACATGGTCGTCGTCAATGCGGCGAAAGCGCGCACCGGGAAACGGCTCGAGTGAGCGAATGATCTGGTGACATGTTTTCAGCATGTCTTCATCCACATTCAACGCTTTCTTTAGTTTGCTGAAGTCGCGTTGTGCCAGTAAACCAAGATGGTCGCGAACAATGTGTTGGCAGTTGCGGTACAGGTTTGGCTGGCAGGTAACATCTTTGCGCTGGGCCAGTTGCAGCAGCAGGCATTCGGCTGCGTTGCGGGCACCTACGCCGGGTGGGTCAAAACTTTGCAGCAAGCGCAAGGCTGCGCTGAGCTCTTCAAATTCCAGGTCGGGCTCGTCCTGCAGGGTTTCCCACAGGTCTTCAAGTTCAACGGTCAGGTAGCCATCGTCGCTGAGGTAGTCGATCAGCCACAGCACCAGGTTTTTGTCTCGTTCACTGGCCTGCGTCATGCGCAACTGGTCAATCAGGTGTTGGTGCAGGCTGCTGTCGGGGGCGGCCAGTTGCAGGCCAGGCTTTTCTTCATCTCCGTCGGCGCCGGCGCCGCTGTTGTCGCGCCAATCGCCTTCCCAGTTGTCTTGAATGGAGTCGATGGTTTCGCGCTGAACAATTTCTTCGCTCTGGTTGTCTTGTTCGGCTTGTTGGTCGCTGACCGGCTCGCTGGTTTTGCGGGGGTCGGGGTCGGCTTCAAAGCTGTCGCCTTGCGGCTCATGCAGTTCACCATTGCTGCTGTCCAGGCTTAAAGTGCGCTCGCCTTCCGCAGCCTCTTCGTCGGCCAACTCCAGCAGCGGGTTTTCAGCCAGCGCCTGCTGAATTTCCTGCTGCAATTCGAGCGTAGACAACTGCAGCAAGCGAATGGACTGCTGCAGCTGCGGCGTGAGCGTGAGGTTTTGCGAGACTTTAAGCTGAAGGGATTGTTTCATGGGTGTTCAGCTTTACATCCGGAAGTGTTCGCCGAGGTACACGCGGCGTACATCGTCGTTTTTTACAATTTGCTCGGGACTGCCCGAGGCCAGCACGCGGCCTGCGCTGATGATGTAGGCACGATCGCAAATCCCCAGGGTTTCGCGCACATTGTGGTCGGTGATCAACACGCCGATGCCCTTGGATTTCAAGAAGGCAACAATGCGTTGAATTTCCAGCACGGCAATCGGGTCTACGCCTGCGAAGGGCTCATCCAGCAAAATGAAGCGAGGTTGGCTACCCAGCGCACGCGCAATTTCAAGGCGGCGGCGTTCGCCACCCGAGAGCGAGGCGGCAAGTGAGGTGCGAATGTGCGCAATTTGCAGGTCGTTGAGCAAGTCTTCAACTGCCTGGTCCACTGTTTTGTCTTTGGGCGGATTAATTTCAAGCACTGCACGAATGTTTTCTTCCACGGTCAGTTTGCGAAACACCGAGGCTTCCTGAGGAAGATAAGAAAGCCCCGCCCGTGCGCGTTCGTGAATGGGTTGCAAGGTGATGTCCCGGCCTTCCAGGCAAATATTGCCCTCGTCGGCACTCACCAGGCCCACAATCATGTAAAAGCAGGTGGTTTTGCCAGCGCCGTTGGGGCCCAGCAGGCCGACCACCTCGCCTGTGTCCACGTGCAGCGACACATCTTCAATCACGCGTTTGCTGCGGTAGGCTTTGCGTAGGCTAAGCGCTTGAAGCCGTCCTTGTCCTGTCAGGGTGTGTGCGGGGGCGTTGCTCACTTGCTGCCCCCTTTGGGCGCGGGCTCAGTCTCTTGGGTTTTTGGTTTGATCACTGCCTGTACGCGTGAGGAACCACTGCTGTTGGGTGTTCCCACCACATTCAGGAATTCTGTGTTTTGCTCGTACGTAATTTTGGTACCCGAGATTGATTCAGTGAGCTGACCATTGGTGCTTTTTTGAATGCTGGCTGCACCGGTCAATGTCACGATCGATTTATTGCCGTCGAATTCAATGATGTTGCCAGTGCCGTTGATCAGCAGTACTTCATTGGGCTTCTCCGAATCACGCTGCTGTTTGAAGCGGGCAGGTTTTCCTTCCACAGTGGCGAACTGGGTACCGTCACTGCGTTCGGTCAGTGTCAATTTGTCGCCGCGAATCACCAAACTTCCACGCGTCAACAGCACATTGCCGGTGAACACGTTCACGTTTGACTTTTCGTTGTAAGTCATCTGGTTGGCGTCGATGGTGGTGGGTTGTTGTTTGTCAGATTCCAGTGCTTGCGCGCAAACCCCTAGTGCCAGTGCAGGCGCAGCCAGTGCGAGGGAAATCCAGGTGGAGCGTTTCATCGTTTGGCCTCTATGCGAAACTTGATTGACCCTTGGGCAGTCAACTCGCCAGTGTCGTTGTTCAGTGTGGCACCCTGTGCTTCAAACCGTTGGCCCGGTCGGGTTACCAACACATTCTTGTCGGTTGAAATTTCGTTGGTGATATTGTCGATTCGTATTTCTTCAGATTTCATGGTGGTCAGTAGCCCTTCGTTTTGACTGGTCACCACCACGTTGTCCCGCAAGAAAATTTCGTCGGTGTCGAGCAGGTAAACGCCTTTTTGGGCGTTGCCTTTTACCATGCCGTTGCCTGATTCAAACTGTTCCAGTTCGGGCTCGGTGATGTTCCAGACGTTGCCTTGTGGGATGTGTTCGGCTTCCTTGCTGCGAATGATCGAATATTTGTTTTCGGCCAGGTCATGGCTTTGTACCGAGAAATTGCGCAAGTAATAGTCGCTGCTGGTGGGGTCGCTTTTGCCGCTGGCGCTAAACAGGCTCAGTTCAGACTGAATGGCAAACCAATACGAGGTGGCGGCGAGTGCGAACGTCAGCAGCAGCGGTATGAACTGCGAAAGCAGATTGAAAAAAGCACTCACTGGTTTCACGATGCTTCCCAGGGGTTTTGATAGCCAGCTTGATGACTCAAAATGAAGTCACACAATTCCCGGGCAGCACCATCGCCGGGGGGGCGTGTATTAATCCAGTTGGCTGCGTTTTTCATGGCCGCCGGGGAGTGCTGGGTGGTGGCAGCCAGGGCAACCTGTTGAAGCACCGGGTAATCGGGCCAATCGTCTCCAAAAAAGCCGCATTCGATCCAGTCCAATCCAAGCAGTTGGCGAATTTCATCGTAGGCTTGAAGCTTGGTTTTACAGCCTTGAACCAACTGGTAGATGCCAAGGTCTTTGGCGCGTTTTTCTACAATGGTGCTCGAGCGCGCAGTAATCCAGATCACCTTGATGCCATGGTCCATCAGCAGTCGAAGGCCTTGGCCATCAAACACACTAAAGCGTTTCATAACCTCGCCTTCATTGCCGAAGTACAGCCCGCCATCGGTCAGGGTTCCATCCACATCAAAGCCCATCAGTTTGATTTGTGCTGCGGCTTGGGCAGCAGTGGGTTCGCGGTCGGTCGATTGATCCATTACACCACCTTGGCTTCAAACAGGTCATGGAAATTCAGGGCGCCAACGATATGACCTTGCTCGTCCGTGACCACCACTTGGCTAATGTGGCTGACCTCCATCATGCGAACTGCCTCTACGGCCAGCTTGTCAGGTGAAATGCATTTGGGTGCACTGTTCATGACTTCACTCACCAGCAAGCCCCGCAAATCCAGACCCTGTTCGATCAGGCGGCGCAGGTCACCGTCGGTAAAAACGCCCAGCAGCTTGTTGTTGGCCCCGACCACGGCAGTCATTCCCAAGCCTTTTTTGGTAATTTCCAGAATGGCATTGGAAATGCTGGCTGATGGCGCCACGGTGGGAATTCGGTCGCCTTTGCGCATGACATCACTGACATGGGTCAGCAGTTTGCGCCCAAGGCTGCCGCCCGGGTGGGACAAGGCGAAGTCTTCTTCGCTGAAGCCCCTTGCTTTCAAAACCACCACCGCAAGGGCATCGCCCAGGGCCAATGCCGCTGTTGTACTGGCGGTTGGGGCCAAATTCAGGGGGCAGGCTTCCTTTTCAACACCACAATCCAACACCAGGTCGGCCTGGCGAGCCAAGGCAGAGTCGAGTTTGCCGGTCATTGCGACTATTTTCGCGCCTCGGCGTGCAATGGCAGGCAATACCGCCACCAGTTCCTCGGTGTTTCCTGAGTTAGACAGAGCAATCACCACGTCTTCTTGGGTGATCATGCCCAAGTCGCCGTGGGACGCCTCAGTGGCATGTACGAAAAAGGAGGGAGTACCGGTGCTGGCAAAAGTGGCTGCAATTTTTTTGGCAATCAGGCCCGACTTGCCCACTCCGACCAAAATGACTCGACCCTTGCAATTCAATATTGCGGTGGTTGCCTGGCTGAACTGATCATTCAAGCGCTCAGCCAGTGCCAAGACCGCTTGGGCTTCAATGGCCAGCGCTTCCCTGGCCATGGCCAGAAAATCGTGTTTGTCATTATTCGACGGTGTTTTTGACATGGTAGACCCTGATAGACTTAAGCAACGAAGGTGCTTGAGGCTGTGCTCTTTTCAGGGCAGTATAGCAAAGCGCGTGCCAATTCTCTCCACTTCCTAAGCATTAAACGTGCCTAACGCTCTAGAGCTGTCTTTGATTCTCATGCTGGTCGCCGTGTTGGCGGTCTCGCTGTTCCGTCACTGGAAGCTGCCCGCCATGCTGGGCTATTTGTTTGCGGGCACGCTGATTGGCCCGTATTCCTTCGGCATCGTGCCCGACACACCCGAAACCCGCCACTTGGCTGAGTTTGGCGTTGTTTTTCTGATGTTTTCAATTGGTCTTGAGTTCAGTTTGCCGAAATTGCATGCCATGCGCCGTGTGGTGTTTGGCCTGGGGTTGGCGCAAGTGGGGCTGACCATGGTGGGCGTGATGGGCCTGGGTGTGCTGGCTGGTTATTTTCTGGAAGTTCCACTGAGTACTGCCTTTGTGCTGGCGGGGGCAGCAGCCATGTCTTCCACTGCAATTGTCAGCAAATTGTTGTCCGATCGGCTTGAACTGGATTCCCCCCATGGACGCCAGATCATGGGAATTTTGTTGTTCCAGGATTTGGCCGTGGTGCCGCTGCTCATTATCATTCCCGCGCTGGGGCAGGGGGCCGAGAACCTTACTGTGACTTTGAGCCTGGCGGTGGTGAAGGCGGCGCTGGTGCTGGGGCTGATGTTGGTGTTTGGCCAGCGCATGATGAACTGGTGGATGACTTTCGTGGCCCGCAGCAAGTCGCAGGAATTGTTTGTGCTGAATGTGCTGCTGATTACCCTGGGCCTGGCTTGGCTGACCGAACTGGCTGAACTGTCGCTGGCACTCGGTGCGTTTGTGGCGGGCATTCTGATTGCAGAGACCCAATACAAACACCAGGTGGAAGAAGACATCAAACCCTTCCGGGATGTGCTGTTGGGCCTGTTCTTCGTGACCACTGGCATGCTGCTGAATCCGGAAGTGGTCATGCAGAATTGGTACTGGGTTATTTTGCTGGCCGTACTTCCCGTGTTGGCCAAGCTGGTGTTGATTGCTGCACTGGCTCGAATTTTCGGTGCCAACATGGGCACCGCCATGAGAACCGGTATTTACCTGGCGCAGGCCGGTGAATTTGGTTTCGTGTTGCTGGCCAACACGGGCTCGGCTGGTTTTGCTTTGGTACCTGACCCCTGGTTACAAACCATTACGGCAAGCATGGTGCTTTCCATGTTGGCGGCACCCTTCATGATTCAACACGCAGACCGAATCGTATTGCGCTTTTCCAGCCAGGAATGGTTGCAAAAATCGCTTGAGTTGCACCAAATTGCCCAGAAAAGCCTTGCGACGACCAAACATGTGCTGATTTGCGGTTTCGGCCGCAGTGGACAGCACCTGGCGAGGTTGCTGGACCGTGAAGATCTGGATTATGTGGCCTTGGACCTGGATCCAGACCGTATTCGTGAAGCCACTGCCGCTGGCGATTCGGTGGTGTTTGGCGATGCTGCGAAACGTGAAACACTGGTTGCCGCCGGTTTGCTGCGGGCCTCTTGTGTCGTGGTTACCTTTGCGGAATTCAAGTCTGCTGAAAAAGTGTTGACTGCGGTGCGTGCCTTGGCGCCCAACGTGCCGGTGGTGGTGCGCACCTACGATGAAAGTGATTTGGAAAAACTGACCGCGGCTGGCGCCACCGAAGTGGTGCCTGAAATTCTTGAAGGAAGTTTGATGTTGGGCTCACAGGCCTTGATGTTGTTGGGTGTGCCTGTTTCGCGGGTGGTCAAGCAGATTCGAGCCATTCGTGAATCGCGTTATCAAATGTTTCGGGGGGTGTTTCGTGGCGTAGATGACGAGGCGGACACACCCGAGAACCAATGGGTCCGTTTGCATTCCGTGTTCGTGGAACCAGGGGCCAGTGGCGTGGGCAAAAGCCTGGCCGAGTTGGGTATTCTCGATCTGGATATTGAAGTCAGTGCGATTCGCAGGCGCGGCATTCGAGGTGGGGACCCTTCCCCCGACACGCAGTTAGAGTCGGGAGATATCCTGGTGCTGAAAGGTCAGCCGGATGCATTGAGCCTGGCGGAGGCCATCATTCTTGGCCGCAAGTCCATGGGGCGTTAAGCGGGTTTTTTAACGAATAATGTAGAGCGCCGCGCAATCAGCGCCTTGGGCTTCGTCCCACTGCCCGGCTCCGGTCGTGCACAGATCTTCTTCGCCACGGAGCACTTGCACAGCACCGCGCAAGGGGTTGCCATCATCGAGTTTGCGATCAATTTCCGCAAGTTGGGCAACCGGGATGGTTTCGCCGATCAGCAAGGCCATTGCATTTTCCCGTGAGTTGGGGCCTTGCAGCTGATTGCTGAGCAGGTATTGACCACTGAACTGGTTGCCCATGGTGCTGCTTGCAGTGCAGTTGCCCGATTCATCACTGCCGCCAGTGAAATCGCCTTGAATAAAGCCAGACAGCTGAAGATGCGTAAATACATTGCAGGTTTCATCGCCTTCAATCAATCCGTTGCCGTCGCCACCGTTGTTGGAAAGCCCTGCTGCGCTTGCCGCAATAAAGTCGCCGGGCAATGCTGAATAGCGTGCCTGAAAAGCTGACAACGCAGTTTCCAGATTGGCGATGTCGGTCATGGTGGCTTGTACGCGGGCGCTGTTCAACAACTCACGTCCTTTCAGTACTCCGCCTGCGAGTATGGCCAGCACGGCCAGTGCAATGGCCAGTTCCAACAGTGAAAATCCGCGTTGAAGGTGTTTTCGTGGATGTGTCAATTCAATTCTCCTGAATGTGTGGTGTGTCGAGTGCGCCGCGTTTCATCCAAAGCCAGTTCAGGCGTTCAAACGAGAGCCAGACCGGGTTGGTTGCGGGTTGATCGGGATTGATAAAAAATTGTTGGTACCGATTTTGGTTGGCCAGGTCGTGAACTGGATATGCAAGCCAAACCGTGGTGGCGTTCAGCAAGGTGTGCGCGCCGCAACCTGAATTCACGTTGGGTGGAATTGCATGGCCTTGTACAAGCTGACACAGATGAATGGCAGGCAATGGCCCGGTACCGATTGCATGGTTGGCGGTGTAGGGAGCCATGACAATTTCGGTTAACTGTTGCGGGCTCAGTTGTGCGAAAGGTTGCGCCGAAACCAGCGCATTCCGGGCAGGCTCGCCGGCCTGTTCCAGCGTGGCCACAGCCATTTTCCATTCGCCACTGATTCCCCAGCTTGCCAGCGTGGCAGTAGGAAGCCAGCCTTCTTTGTGGGTGCAGGCGTCGCCACTGCGCAATTCGGCACCGTTGGCAAGCCCTGCCGGGCAGGGTAGCCGGCCCGTGGCCAGCACAAAACCTTCGACGGCCTCAAGAATGCGTTGCCGTGAATCCAGGTGGGTGAGTACTTTGTCTTTCTCGCGCTGACTGGCCAAGAGATGAAGTACCGGCCCAAGAATAATGGCCATGAGTACCACAACAAGTGCGACTTCAATCAGCATGAAACCACGCGCCTTGACGGTGAGGGATTGTGGACGGCAATTCATGGTGTGCCTGTCAGTTTGAAACTGAATTGATTGAGACTGGACAAGGTGTTGTCGGGCCAGGAAAAGTGACAGGTGCAAGCCGTGCTGTTTTGGCTCAGCGGGCACTGGTTGCTGTGGGTGGGGCGACATGATTTGTTGATGGCGGCGATGGGTTCGAAGTGGCTGACTGGCCAAAGGTTTTTCATGCGGGCCGGGCCGTTGAATGTGCAGGGCTGGTTGGCCAGGCTGGTGCAATCCGTTTGTGCGTTTTGGCTTGTGCAGTTTGGATTGTTGTCCAGGCATGAAGCTGGCGATATCCAGTTGCCTGCGTTTTGGCAATGGCAACTGCAGCGCGTTTTTGTGCAGCGGCATTGGCAACCTGAGTCAATGGGTTGATACAGCTGAGAAAACGGGTCAGCAAGCACCATGTTTTCATGGGCACCTGTGCTTGCGTTGAATTGCGGGTTGAGTTGTTGCCATGCATTCAGTGTGCTTTTGAGTTGATGTTGTTGAACCCGGTTCATGTGGGTTCGTAATTCACTCAGGTGAAGCAAAACATAAGGGGAGGAAATGTCGTACTGATGTTCTGCGGTGGGTGTAACGCTTTTTGCGACCACCGCGACGATGTTTGTTTTGACGAGATTATTCTCAGCGGGAATTCGAATTTGAATTGTGGGTTTGGCGTAGTTCACCCAACGACTCCAGCCCAAAGCGTTCGGTTGAATCAACTGGCTTGAAACAGCGTACTGCCATTGCATGTTGGTTGATGGCTCCAGTTCGTTGAAGCGCGCATCAAGCCCTGCGTTCAGATAGTTGATGGCAACTTTGCTATGAACGGGCAGGTAGCCCCAGGGCTTGTTCAAACAAGTGGTTTGCGCAGGTTCGCCCGGTTGAATCGCTGGGCAAGGAAGGTGGCCCAAATGACTTTGACTGTGCAAACCCTGGCTGGAAGCGAAGCCCAACAGGCTGGCTCGAATTTGTTCAAGTGTTTGGGTTTCACGGGCCTTTTGTTGAAGCAAAAGCCCTTGCCTGAAAGCTTCATTGTTGCGAAATTCAAGGGCGGCAAATCCCAGCATCAAAATCAGAATTAAAAGTGCAAACAATGAATAGCCCCGCTGTTGGAATCCGATTCTCATGGCAGCCACTTTTTTTGAACAGGATCAAAAGTTTTTTGACCTTGCTGGGTGATGATCCAGCCTTGCACTTTGTAGGCGGGCGCTGAAATTTTCGCTGCGGGTTTTTCAGTTTTTGTTGCAGTTGGCATCGAGGGTGCAACAAAAAGGTTTTTGCCCGGCAGGGTGTTGTTGATCGCAATATTCGATCGAGTGCTGGCGGGCTCTTTGCCAAAGCACAACAGGTAAAACGGTGTGTCAACTTGGGCGGGTTTTGTCTCCACAAGGCATTGCCCTGAATCGGGCTGTTGGGTGTTTATCCAAGTGCTCCAGGTTTGCCACAAGTCGGCTTCGGTATTGAATTGTTGCTCCAGAAAAAGAGTTTTTCGTACTGGCACTGATTGCCGAATTTGCAGGTTTGGCTTCTGATTCAGTTGTTGTTCAATTTCCATGTTGCGCAGGGCGATCAGTGCAAAAAGGGCCGTAAGCAACAACGCCAAATCGATTGCAAGGCGAACCCAGCGAAAGCCAACAATTCTCCGTGTTGTCGTTGTCAGTTTGCTCATTGGTTTGTTGCTCCAACTGAGCATTGCGCTTGGGTGGAATTATTGAGCGAGCAGCCCTTGGGCACTCGTTTTCGCGCCCGGGCCAAATCTGCAGTGGTCAGAATTTCTCCCTGTTCGTCCCACGACATTTTCAGCGAAAGCAGGTTGGCGCGTTCGTCTTGACCAAATTTTCGAATCTGTTCCAACCAACTGGCGAATGGCGCTTCTTTGGCGTTGCGAGGCGCAGCACCGAGCGAATTCTTGAGGTGCTGCAAATTTGCTTTCTCGAGTTTTGATTGTTGTTGGTTTGTATGCCAACTCATCAAAAGAAAAGTACCCAGCACGCAAGCAACTGCGGCACCGCGAACCGCCTGATAATGGCCAGAAGGTTTGACCCACAAGCCCAGATAAAGTTGAAAGCTGCTGCGGAATTGGCTGATACCCGATTTGTTTGAATTCAAGAAATTCTTCAGGTGTTTGAATTCGTGCGTATTCAGAAGTGCCATTTGAACAGCGCGATTGAATTGTGCAGATTTTTCCGAAGAAATAATCCGAACGCTTTGTCCCATGCTGCGCAGTTCGGTCAGCACCTCTTGGTGAAAGGCTGTTGCCGGTGATTCAATAATTCTCGGTGGGTCTTCTGCAATTCCAGCCCAGCGGTGCTCTGCCCACGGTGAGGTCGCAATCTTGTTTTGGAATACATTGAGGTACACAAGTGTGTCTGGCAGGCTGAAGCTGGAAAGTGCAATTGCACTGCCACTAAACTCACTGTAGGGAAGGCGTTGTTCTTCCGCCCATTGCTGGTCTTGTTTCCGAAACAGAATTGCGTGCCCCTGCTCAATCACCCACACATCAGCATGCATTGGTGTAGTTGTCATGACAGGCCAGTCAGGTTGTTGTACAGCGGTGCCAATGTGAACTGATAGGCCAGCGCAAGGGTAAGTGCGGCAATGGCCAAGGCCATTGAAGGCAAGGTGTTTTGCAGGCGTTGTTGGGTTTCCCTTGCCCGCATTTCGTACACTTTTGAGGCCAGGAAAAAGCAGTAAGCCAGGTTGCCGGTTTGCTCGGCCAGTTGACTTTGACGAACCAGAAAACCAGGTGCGCCGGCTGCCTGCATCGACTGGCTTAGTGACATGCCCAATTTTAACTGTTGTTGAATGCCCAGCATCAGCTTGTTAAGCCTGTGCAGGGTTTTCGTTGACAGGTAAGTGCCACCCCACCAGGTTGCTGTGGGCAGGATGCGGTGGCGTAGGCAGTGCATCAAGTCCAGGCCAGCATGGAGTTCGCATGCAATCACATGATAAAAATTCGATGTAAGCCAAAGATTGTTTGGCAGTAGTGTCTGTGTTTCAGTTTGAGTTTTGGTGGGTCTGAATTTGAAGTAAGCGGCAATAGGCAACACGACAATACCGATGAAAAGCAGGCTGTCTGACAATGTGAAGGTGGGGGTGGATGTGTTCGTTTTTTGTATTAAATGCGGTGCACTCACGTGATGCAGCAATACCCAGCACGCGCAGGCCAGCGTTAAAACCAGCATTGGATAAACAAGGCTTTTACCCAAGGTGTGTTGTGCATCGCTGGTGGTTTTCCAGCGATCCAGTTGGGTTTGTAAGGCCAAGCCAAGATCACCGCTGGCTTGTGCACACACCAGTGCAATTTCCAGGTGCATGGGCACTTTGCCAAATGCGGCACGAAAGGCGGTTTGAATGTTCTGCCCTTCTTGGAGAAAGCGCGATGCCCGGGATAAGCCCAAGTTTAAAAGTTTTCCTCGTGAATGGCCATTTTGCAGTTCACTGCTCAGTGAAAGTGCATCAAGCGCGGGCATGCCAGACTGCAACAATTCAGCCCATTGGCCCAACCAGGTACGCCAGGTGGCGGGCTTTATTCTGTCGCCAAGTGGCTTAGTTTTCATGGCTTGGGTTCAAGGTTGACGATGATGGAAACGGAAGGTGATTTGCCGATGAGAAAAGTTGCATCAGTTCATCAATGCTCTTGCAACTGAGTACTCCTTTGCGGGGCATGTTTTTCAGGTTGACAATTTCAGCCCACAATTGGCGTTGTTCATCTTGTTCTGCGGGTTTCAAGCGCAAGGTGACAATACCGTTCAAGCAGTTCATCAGGCTGCCCAGGCGCACATTCAGTTCGGTAAGCCGGCTGATGGCCCCAAGGCAATCCGGTGCATGAACCGATGCGAAAACCCGGTGCCCTGTCAGGGCAGCATTCAAGGTAAGTTCGGCGGTCTCTTCATCCCTGACTTCGCCAACCAGAATGGTGTCCGGGTCCTGGCGCATCAATGAACGCAAGCCCGAGGCAAAGTTCAGGTGAGGTAGCCGCGACAAGTCGGTTTGAACTGCCTCGGGATTGATGATTTCTACTGGGTCTTCAAGTGTTGCAATCCGACCTGCACATGCACCCAGGTTGTTGAGCATCGCATGCAGCGTGGTTGTTTTCCCGCTGCCAGTGGCGCCGGCTACCAATGTGAGTCCGTGCTCGTGGGCAAGCAGTTGCTGAATATGCGTCAAGGCGGCCTGACTCAAGCCAAGCCGATTCAAGGGCATGCGGCTGTGCGTATTCAACAGCCGGATCACGAGGTTTTCTCCGTGCAAGCTAGGGTGGGTCGCCAGTCGAAGATCAAGGTTGTTGCGAGTTAGCCGTGCGTCTTGTGGGCGGCGCGTTTCAGCAATATTCATTTTGCTTTCGGCCTTGAATGCTTGAATAAGCGACCTGCCTGCGTCGCTCGGAATGCCCAGCGCCTGCCCCAGTTTTCCGTTGACGCGCAATCGCACCCAGAAGTTCATGGGTGAGGGTGTAATGTGTATGTCCGATGCATTTGCAGCGCTGGCATAGGCAATCGTGTTGTCAATGTTCTTGAAGGCAGTGTCCGGCTGTATTTGCTTCATTGAAGTTTTGCCTGAATCAATGAACGTACCGTAAGCAGGGGTAGTGAACATTCGTGTAGCGCACATTGCGCCTCGGCTTGCGACAAGTAGGCGAGGGCATTGGTGAAGTGTCCAAGGCTGCTTTGATGAAGTGCCATGTTGTAGAAGGGCTCAGGTGTGTGCGGGAAGCGTTCGATTAAAAGCTCAAGTAGCGCGTTCAGGGCTTTGTTTTGTCCAGCCTGATACATGGTCAGGCCGGCAGCCAGGGCTTTGTTGAGCTCACCCAATTCCTTGTTGGTTTGGGGTTGATTTGCCGTCGCACTCTCCAGCACAGTCGCTTTGAGCAACACCACCAGTTCAATGTGGCTCTCACCGCGATTTTCGCTTTGAGTGATCAGGTCGATAGATTCCGGGGCACCGGGGATGCCTCGGTTCAGGCTGCTGTTTTCTTTTTGGCGCAATCCACCCAGCAAGGCCATTTCACCGCTTTTCAATCGGAGTATCGATTCCAGTTCGCGGGTTTGTACCTCGGGTACCCGACTAATAATGTTGAGTTGTTGCAGGGCTGGGTTGGGATCTTGCACAAAACCCACGATGCGACTGAGTGTGGGGCGAACCCGCAACTGAATTGCATTGTTGTCTGCAATCTGCGGCGTCACTGTCATCAGGAAACCCACCGGTACGGTTTGAACCTGAGTAGTGAAAGTGGAAAAAGCGGGGCTGTTTTGTGTGGGCGCGCTGGTTTGAACATCGGTTGTAAAATACACCCGGTTGTCGATTACCTTCAGCACGGCGGCCTGTTGGTTCATGGTCACGACACGCGGCGACGAAAGCACTTCGGTTTTTCCGAATTCCTCCAGCAGACGCAAGGCCACATTGGTGTCGGTGTTGCTGGTGGTTCGCAGGGCATTCACAGTGAACGCGGGGTTGCCAAGATTCAGCCCCTGCACAGCCAGGCCTGCGGTAATTCCGTTTTGACGAAGCACGTTCCAGTCAATTCCACGCTCATAGCGATCGTTTAACGAGATCTCGGTGATGACCGCTTCAATCACGATTTGTCGATCAACCCTGCGTTGGATTTGCTCAAGCCATTGGGCTACCCTGCGGTGCTGGCTGGGTTTCGCAATCACCGACACGGTTCCTGATTCCGGGTTGGCGATGACTCGCCCCGAGCGTGTTTCCTTGCGCGTTGTCGTGATGTCCCGTTTCTCGGTGGACACCGCCGTTGTACTTCTCAAATTGGGTTGTGCGCGGCGAGGTGAAATGTTGCGTGTACTTGCATAGGCTCGGTCTTCATCTTCATCAATGACGCGCTCCCGGGTTGAGAGTTCGATCGGTTTTACCTGCACCTGAATGATCTGTTCAATTTGACTTGAGATGTCTTGCCACAAATCGTGTTGTTGTGAGTTGTTCAGAATCAGTTCTGAGCGATTGCCTGTCTCCCGGCGATCCGTTAACTCGCGCGGGCCGCCAGCGATTGCCGAACTCAGGCTCGATGAATCATTCATTTGCCGCGCAATTGACAGGTAGTCGAGGGTATACACCCTCAGTTCATCAACCTCGCACCGCATGGACAGCTGTTTTGCTTCAAAGCGCACGCTGGCCCCTGCTTGAAGTTCCAGGCTTTCAATGACCTGTTGAAGTGGCATGTCTTTTCCCACCAGGCTGACCGGAGAGTCGCCACAGCCATCCATTTCATAGCCAAGTTCTATTTCGCGGGAGATCAGTTCAAGCACGTGACTGGCAGGTATGTTTTCGAGCCGAAAGGTGAATGTTTGTTGATGTCTCTGCCAGGCGTTGCTGCTGTGTTGAACCTTATCTGCCCAAAAAATGGCATTCAACTCGAGTGTTTGCCCAAACTCGGATGTCGCAATTCCAATGCTTTGTTGGGGTGGCATGGCCACGCAAGCGCTCAGGATCGAGGTGAGGCCGATTAAAAACGCACGCAGTGATGGCACGGGCAGACTTTTCAGGGTTTAAGTGCTGCGGATCATACTTTGATGAAACCATTTCCACGCTTCGTGGTCATGCCTTGTGGGTGAGCCTGTCACCATTTGGATGGTGAGTGCATGCCCTTCGGGGTACAATAGCTCCCAAATTCGTATTCGCTTATTAAGGAGCCCCCATGGGCTTTGTTGCTCAATTAAAAAACGTGGATTTCGGCTATGCCGATCGCCTCATTCTGGAAAACATTTCGCTGGACATTCCCAAGGGCAAAGTGGTTTCTGTCATGGGTGGCTCCGGTTCGGGCAAAACTACTTTGCTGCGTCTCATGTGCGGCCAGTACCCGGTGAATCGGGGTGAAGTTCAAGTGCTCGGCCAAAATGTGGTGACTGCAAGCACGCAGCAACTGTATGCATTTCGCAAAAAAATCGGTGTGCTTTTTCAGTTTGGTGCCTTGTTCACCGACTTGAACGTTTTCGAAAATGTGGCCTTTCCGCTGCGCGAACACACCAACCTTCCCGAGGCGGCCATTCGCGATTTGGTGCTATTGAAGTTGCAGGCGGTGGGTCTTCGAGGAGCCAGCAATCTTTTTCCATCAGAAATTTCCGGTGGTATGAGTCGGCGAGTGGCCTTGGCGCGCGCAATTGCTCTGGATCCAGAACTGATTTTTTACGACGAGCCTTTTGCCGGGCTTGACCCGATTTCATTGGGTATTACGGCGAATCTCATTCGCACGCTAAATGATGCTTTGGGTGCCACCTCGGTGGTGGTCACACACGATATTCACGAGTCATTTGCAATCAGCGACCATGTCATCGTGATTGCAAACGGCAAAGTGCTGGCACAGGGTACACCTGCTGAAGTGGAGGCCAATCAGGATCCGTATGTTCAACAGTTCATCAAGGGCTTGCCTGAGGGGCCAGTGAAGTTTCATTACCCCGCACGCAACTTACACGAGGACTTTGCATGAATCCGGTCCTCTTGGTTTCCCGTCTGGGTGCAGGTGTTATTGCCACAATCGCTGGCTTGGGGATTTTTGCGCGTTTCGTGGGCACCTTGTTCATGTTGCTTCCCAAAGCCCTGTTGCGCCCCCGCCTCATCATTGATCAGGTTCATTTCATCGGCAATTACTCTCTGGTCATCATTGTGGTCTCAGGGCTTTTTGTCGGTTTCGTTTTGGGCTTGCAGGGTTATTACACCTTGAACAGGTATGGTGCCGAACAGGCCTTGGGTCTCTTGGTTGCTTTGTCACTGGTGCGTGAATTGGGTCCGGTGGTCTCTGCCTTGTTGTTCGCAGGCCGGGCTGGTACGTCGCTAACTGCTGAAATTGGTCTGATGAAAGCAGGGGAGCAGCTGACTGCCATGGAAATGATGGCAGTTGATCCGAAGGCGCGTATTGTCTCGCCTCGCTGGATCGCGGGCCTCATTTCCCTGCCGCTGCTGGCGGGTTTGTTCAGTGCCGTGGGTATTTTTGGTGGTTATGTGGTGGGTGTGCTGCTGATTGGCGTGGATGCTGGTGCATTCTGGTCTCAAATGCAGGCGGGCGTCGATGTGCGCGATGACATTCTCAACGGCGTGATCAAAAGCGTGGTGTTTGGTGTGGCTGTAAGCTCAATTGCCCTGTTTCAGGGCTACGCCTGCCAGCCCACGCCTGAGGGTGTTTCCAGGGCGACTACCCGAACAGTGGTGATTTCTTCCCTGACCATTTTGGGTCTCGATTTCGTGCTTACAGCACTCATGTTCAGTATTTAACGGATTGAAGGTATGAAAAAGAACACGGCAGTGGATTTTTGGGTGGGCCTGTTTGTGCTGATTGGTGCACTTGCTCTGGTATTTCTCGCCTTGAAGGCAGGCAACCTGAGTTCTTTCACCACAGGTGACCAATACCGGGTGACAGCTGAATTTGACAATATCGGTGGTCTGAAGCCCCGTGCGCCGGTCAAAAGTGCGGGCGTTACCGTGGGGCGCGTGGCCAACATCAATCTTGATCCAGTCACATTCCGAGCAGTCGTGTCCCTGGATTTGGAGGAGGGCTTCGAGTTTCCCAAGGACTCTTCAGCTAGAATTCTCACTTCAGGCTTGCTGGGCGAGCAATATGTGGGTATTGAAGCAGGTGGCGACCTGGAAAACCTGGCGGGTGGCGAGAAGTTTGCGCGTACTCAGTCTGCGGTGGTACTCGAAAACCTGATTAGCCAGTTTCTGTTTAGCAAAGCCTCGGAAGGCGACTCCGAAAAGTGATGAAGGGGATTTGAAGTGTTAATGTCCATTCGAAAAGTGATTTTGCTGCTAGGCGTGCTTGGCTTGTCCAGCGCATGCACCAGCATGCGCGCCCCTTCTGAGTCAGACCCCTTGGAAGGATTCAACCGTTCTGTTGACGGATTTAACCAAGTGGTTGACAAGGCGGTGGTGAAGCCACTGGCGCAGGGTTACGACAAGGTAACGCCGCCAGAAATCAAAACTGTGATCGGAAATTTCTTTTCCAATCTCGATGACATCAGCGTCGCGGTCAACAACTTGCTGCAAGGCAAGCCCAAGGCAGCAGGCAGCGACATCACGCGTTTTGCCCTGAATACAACCATCGGAATTGTGGGTTTGGCCGACGTGGCCACAGAACTGGGATTCCAGAAAAACGACGAGGATTTTGGTCAAACCTTGGGCGTGTGGGGAGTTGGTTCAGGCCCTTACCTGGTGTTGCCTCTCTTGGGGCCCAGCACCTTGCGTGACGCACCTGCCCGGCTTGTCGATGCGCCGCTTGATCCGCTTTATCACTATGACGACGTCAGGGTGCGTAACAGTTTGCTGGTTGTGAACGTGGTGAACACCCGTGCGCGACTGTTGCCAGCTACTGACCTGGTAGAACGCGTGGCACTGGACCAATACGCTTTTGTGCGCGACGCCTACTTGAAGCGCCGTGCCAGTTTGGTGCGAGATGGTGCTCCTGACCCCGACGAGCAAGGCTACGAGGATTTCGAGGAAGAGTCGCGTAGCCACATTCCCGAGTCCTTTCCACCCTTCAAGGCTGCGTTGATGCAGATTGAACCAAGCAGTGCGGCTTCGAATGCACAGCCCGACTCAAATTCACCCATTGGCTTGCCAATCGACCTGCAGCAAAGCGAGCGGGCCAAGTCTGGCTTGGGTTTGTTGAACTGATTGGCTTTGGGGTGGTCAACCCTTGGGTAGGTATTGCGTTTTTAGACTAACCACAAGCATTTTGGAAGAATCATGAATATTGCAGTGAACAAGTTATTTCAATGGGTTGCGGCCGCAGCTTTGGGTTTTGGCCTGATTGCCCAGCCAGCCATGGCGCAGGACATGCCTGCCAATGAGTTTGTTGAAAAGTTCAGCAATGAAGTGCTGGCTGAGATCAAGGCACGCAAGCAGGAACTGTTGGCTGACCCCAAAAAGCTGGATGCCCTGATTGACCAGAAAGTGATGCCCAACGTGAACTTTCGGAAAATGACCCAGTTGGTGGTGGGTCGGCCTTGGCGCGAAGCCACGCCAGAGCAGCGCGAGCAAATTACCAAAGAGTTTCGCACCCTTCTGGTGAAAACCTATTCCGGCGCTTTGGCGCAGGTGGGTGATCAAACCCTGCAGGTAGACCGTCTGCGAGCTCGCCCGGAAGACACGGATGTGATCGTGAATAGCCGTGTTATTCAGAAAGGCGCTCCGCCAGTGGATTTGGCTTACCGTGTCGAAAAGAAAGACGGCAAATGGCTGATTTATGACCTGAGTGTGTTGGGTCTGTGGCTGGTTGATTCCTACAAAGCCCAGTTCGGCACTGTGCTTTCCAACTCAGGGGTAGATGGTTTGATTCAAACCTTGAAAACCCTGAACGCGAAGGGTTGATATGAAGGTGTCGGCTGATCAAATTACCGTTCGCAACGGAGACCAAGTGATCGCCGAGGTCGCCAAGGCATTCGCCTTGGGCGACCATGTCATCGACTTTTCAGCAGTCAGGCACGTGGACTCCACCGCATTGGCCGTTATTCTCGCGGCCAAGCGAGTGCTTAAATCAGACAAAACCCTTGAACTCCAACATCCTCCTGCGCAGCTGAACAGTTTGATTGCTGCCTACGGAGTACAATCTCTCTTCTCCTAAAACCTGTAGCACCTTTCATGGGTGCGAGAAGTCATGTCGTTTGCACTAGAGCTAAGCTCGGTATCCAAATATTTTGGTGAATTCCGTTCCTTGAACAATGTGTCGCTCACAGTTCAGGAAGGGGAATTTTTCGCCTTGCTCGGCCCCAATGGCGCCGGCAAAACCACACTGATTAATATTATTGCGGGTCTAAGCCGGGCCAGTGCGGGCGCAGCCAAGGTCATGGGTTTTGACGTGGTGGATCAGTTTCGCGATGCGCGCCGAAGCATTGGCATCGTGCCCCAGGAACTGGTTTTTGACCCGTTTTTTTCGGTGCGGGAAACCTTGCGTTTTCAGTCAGGCTACTTTGGCTTGAAAAAGAACGACGACTGGATTGACGAACTATTGCATTCGCTGAGCCTGATGGACAAGGCCGACAACAACATGCGCACCTTGTCGGGTGGCATGAAGCGCCGTGTGATGGTTGCCCAGGCCCTGGTTCACAAGCCGCCGGTGATTGTGCTGGACGAGCCTACTGCAGGTGTTGATGTGGAACTGCGTCAAACGCTTTGGAAATTCATTGCTGGCCTGAACCAAAAGGGACACACAATTCTGCTGACCACGCATTACCTTGAGGAGGCAGAAACCTTGTGCAACCGCATCGCCATGTTGAAAAAGGGCGAGGTACTGACTGTGGACACCACGCCCAACCTGCTGAAAAAGCATGCCAATCAAACCCTGAACATGCAGTTGAATGGTGTACTGCCCGCCAGCCTGCAAGCCAAGGTATTGAAAGCCAATGTGAGCGAGGGGCGTTATACGCTGGCATTGAATGGCCCTGCCGAAATCGAGCAAATACTGGCTCAATGCCGCAAAGACCACTTGGACGTATTGGAGTGCAGCATCGAAAAGCCAGACCTTGAAGAGGTATTTGTGCAACTGATGAGCGGGGGTGCCAAATGACTGGTTGGCAAACCCTGTTCAAGAAAGAAATTCTGCGCTTCTGGAAAGTCAGCTTTCAAACTGTGCTGGCCCCGGTGGTTACAGCCTTGCTGTACCTCATGATTTTCTCGCATGTACTGGATGGCAAGGTAGAACCTTACCCCGGCGTGAGTTACGCAGCCTTTCTGGTGCCCGGCCTGGTCTTGATGTCGGTGCTTCAGAATGCGTTTGCGAACTCATCCTCCAGCCTCATTCAATCAAAAATTACTGGCAACCTGGTGTTTGTGTTGTTGCCGCCATTGTCCCATCTCGAGTTTTTCTCGGCGTATGTTCTGGCCTCCATGGCCCGTGGCATTGCTGTTGGCTTGGGGGTTTTGCTGGTCACGGTGGCGTTTGTCGGCCTGCATGTGTCCAACCCGGTATGGATTCTCGTGCATGCATTGGTAGGTTCAGCCTTGCTGGGCACCATGGGTGTAATTGCAGGCATTTGGGCTGAAAAATTTGACCAGTTGGCGGCCTTCCAGAACTTCATCATTATGCCGGCCACTTTTTTGTCGGGTGTTTTTTATTCCATCCACTCCTTGCCCGCTGTGTGGCAAACCGTGTCGCATTTCAATCCGTTTTTCTACCTCATCGACGGTTTTCGCTATGGTTTTTTTGGGGTAAGCGATGTCAGCCCCTGGTTTAGTCTGGCCATTGGCTTGTCTGCCTGGGCTGTTTTGACCGTGATTGCGATGCGCATGGTGACCTCTGGTTACAAATTGAGGGGATAATAGTGCTGTTGAATCAAAAGGATAGGAAAAATCATGTTGTTGCCTGAAACCGTTCGCGGCTATATTGCGCAGGGCTTGGAATGTGAGCACCTCACCGTGTCTGGTGACGGTCAGCATTTTGAGGCGGTCATCGTGGCCAGTGCGTTTGAAGGACTGCGTGCCATTCAGCGCCATCAAAAAGTGTATGCAGTACTGGGTGACAGAATGCGTGCAGAGATTCACGCCCTGTCGATGAAAACATTGACGCCCGCGGAATGGGCTCAACAACAAGTGTAAAAAGGACTGCCCTTCAATGGATTCATTTTTGGTTCGTGGCGGAAAGCCGCTTCACGGAGAAGTGTCGATTTCTGGCGCGAAGAATGCGGCCTTGCCCATTTTGTGCGCAAGTTTGCTGACCGCCGAACCGGTCACCATTACCAATGTGCCCCGCTTGCGGGACATCAACACCTGCCTGCGCTTGCTGGGCTCCATGGGTGTTCAGTGTTTTTGGCATGGTGAAAACCAACTGGCCTTGCGTGCAGAAGAAATTTCTGAGCCCATCGCTAGTTACGATCTGGTGAAAACCATGCGCGCCAGTATTCTGGTGCTGGGCCCCTTGGTGGCCCGTTTCGGTGAGGCCAGCGTCAGTTTGCCGGGTGGTTGCGCCATCGGCCAGCGCCCTGTTGATCAACACATCAAGGGTCTTCAGGCCATGGGTGCCGAAATTACCATTGAAAAGGGCTACATTCACGCCAAGGCCAAGCGTTTGAAGGGCGCGCGCATTGTGACCGACATGGTGACTGTAACCGGGACCGAGAACCTGATGATGGCAGCCGCTTTGGCAGAAGGCACTACCATTATCGAAAACGCCGCCCGCGAGCCCGAAGTGGTGGATCTGGCCAAGATGCTGGTAAAAATGGGTGCAAAAATTGAAGGTATTGGCACAGACACCATTACCGTTCATGGCGTTGAAAAGCTGCATGGTTGCGAATACCAAGTGATGCCTGATCGAATTGAGGCGGGCACCTTTCTGTGTGCGGTGGCAGCCTGCGGTGGCAACATTACCTTGAACAACACCGACGCAGACAGCATGGACGCAACCATTGAAAAGCTGCGCACGGCGGGTGTGAGCATTGAAGTGGACGGCACAAAAATTCACGCCAGCATGAATACGCGCCCCAAGGCAGTGGGTGCGCGCACAGCGCCATTTCCCGGCTTTGCCACTGACATGCAGGCCCAGCTGATGGCAGTGAACTGTGTGGCCGATGGCACCGCAGTGGTCAATGAAACCATTTTTGAGAACCGCTTCATGCACGTTCAGGAAATGGTGCGATTGGGTGCCAATATTGAAATTGAAGGCCACACGGCGATTATCAAAGGCGTTGAGCGGCTGGATGGTGCCACTGTGATGGCCACCGACCTGCGCGCCTCTGCTGGCCTGGTGATTGCTGGTTTGGCTGCCAGCGATGAAACGCGAATTGACCGCATTTATCACCTGGATCGCGGGTATGACAGAATGGAAGAGAAGCTGCGCAAACTGGGCGCAGATGTGACGAGAGTAGCCCAATGATTACACTGGCCCTGTCCAAGGGACGCATTTTTGAGGAAACGCTGCCCCTGCTGGAGAAAGCGGGCATTGTGCCGTCCGAGGACCCTGAAAAATCGCGCAAGCTCATTATTGGTACCAACCGTGCCGATGTGCAAATCATCATCGTGCGCGCAACCGATGTACCCACCTATGTGCAGCACGGGGCCGCCGATTTGGGCGTGGCCGGAAAAGACGTGCTGATTGAACATTCCGGTGCGGGCTTGTATCAACCGCTCGATTTGAACATTGCCAAATGCCGCTTGTGTGTAGCGGCGCCTGAAGGCTTTGACTATGCCAGCGCAGTCAAGCAGGGTGCGCGTTTGCGCATCGCCACCAAGTATGTCAACAGTGCCCGCGAGCACTTCGCCAATCGCGGTGTGCATGTGGACCTGATCAAGTTGTATGGCTCCATGGAACTGGCGCCACTGGTGGGCCTGGCGGATGCCATCGTGGATTTGGTCAGCACCGGTTCAACCTTGCGCGCCAACAAGCTGGTCGAGGTTGAGGAAATTTGTGAAATATCTTCCCGTTTGGTGGTCAACCAGGCGGCATTGAAAATGAAGTACGAGGCTTTGCAGCCGATTCTGGATGTGTTCACCCAAGCAGTAGCGTGAAATTTTAAAGGTAGTAAACAATGTCTTCCCAAATTCGTCGATTGTCTACAGAAGATGCCAACTTTGCCGAGCAGTTTCGTGCATTGCTCGCCTATGAAGAACAACGCGATCCGCATGTAGAAGGTGCGGTGGCAGACATTATTCATGCAGTGCGAAAACGTGGCGATGAAGCCTTGCTTGAGTTCACCGAGAAGTTTGATCGAGTGAAGGTCAATAGCGCAGCTGAGCTTGAAATTGGGCAAGCCGAATTGAAGCAAGCCTTCGATACCCTCGATTCTGCCCAGCGCGAGGCTTTGAAAGTGGCTGCCCAGCGCGTGCGTGCATTTCACGAGCGCCAGGTGGCAGAAAGCTGGGAATTCACCGAGGCCGATGGCACCCGCCTGGGGCAACGTGTCACGCCGCTTGATCGCGCCGGTTTGTATGTGCCCGGTGGCAAGGCGGCGTACCCGTCTTCCGTGCTGATGAATGCCGTACCCGCCAAAGTGGCTGGCGTAAAAGAAGTGATCATGGTGGTGCCCACACCCAGTGGCGTGAAAAACCAAATGGTGTTGGCCGCTGCGCACTTGGCCGGTGTTGACCGCGTATTCACCATTGGAGGGGCCCAGGCGGTGGCTGCATTGGCCTATGGCACGCAAACCGTGCCGCGTGTGGACAAAATTGTGGGCCCGGGCAATGCCTATGTGGCCGAAGCAAAGCGCCGCGTGTTTGGTGCAGTCGGCATCGACATGATTGCTGGTCCCTCTGAAATTCTCGTGATTTGCGACGGCAGCACCAATGCGGACTGGATCGCCATGGACCTGTTTAGCCAGGCTGAACACGACGAAATGGCACAGTCCATTCTGCTGAGCCCCAGCAAGGAATTTCTCGACAATGTTCAGGCCAGTATCAAACGCCTCATGGACACCATGCCGCGCGCCACTGTGATTGCTACATCGCTGAAGAATCGCGGTGCCTTGATACAAGTGCGAGACATGGACGAAGCCTGCGAGCTGAGCAATCAAATTGCGCCCGAACACCTGGAATTGAGTGTGCAAGACCCGGACGCCTGGGTCGGAAAGTTACGCCACGCCGGTGCCATTTTCATGGGGCCTTACAGCAGCGAATCGCTGGGCGATTATTGCGCAGGCCCCAACCACGTGTTGCCCACTGCGGGCACGGCACGGTTCAGCTCACCCTTGGGTGTGTACGACTTTCAGAAGCGCAGCAGCATTATTTTTGCCAGCCGTGAAGGTGCCAGTACACTGGGCGAAGTAGCCGCAGAACTGGCCTATGGTGAAGGCCTGCCAGCCCACGCGCGCTCTGCAGAGTATCGCGTTGGTCCGAAATTCAGAAAGGCAGACTGAGCGCACCATGAGCCTACTTCAAAAAACAATTCGTGCTGATGTGCAGGCCACCAATGCTTACGTGGTGGCTCCTTCGGCCGGCATGTTGAAGCTGGATGCCATGGAGAACCCCCAGGGCATGCCTGCAGCTTTGCTGGATAAGCTTGCGCAGCAATTAAAAACTGCGGAGTTGAACAGATACCCCGCGCCCAAAGCACTGGAGCTGGAAGCAGCCTTGCGCGCCTGCACGGCCATTCCCAAAGCGGCGCATGTGTTGTTTGGAAATGGCTCGGATGAACTGATCGATCTGATTATTCGTGCCTGCTGCATGCCTGGTGATGCGGTGCTTTCGCCCGTGCCCACCTTCGTGATGTATGCCGTGTACAGCCAATGGAGCCACGCCCGTTTTGTGGGAGTCGACCTGAACCCCGACTTCACGCTGAACATGCCGGCCATGCTGAAAGCGATTGCGACCAATCAGCCCAAAGTGGTGTTTTTGGCCTACCCCAACAACCCCACCGGCGTGGCGTTGCGCGAAGCTGAAATTGTGCAGATTATTGAGGCCACGCCTGGCCTGGTGGTGGTGGATGAGGCCTATGAGGCTTTCGCCGATGCATCCTTCATGGCCCGTGTGCTTGAATTTCCCAACGTTCTGGTGCTGCGCACTTTCTCGAAGCTTGGTTTGGCCGGTGCGCGTTTGGGTTATGCCGTGGCCAGCCCGGCCTGGGTTGAGCAAATCGACAAAGTACGCCCGCCGTACAACGTGAATGTACTGACTCGAATTGCGGTTCAGTTTGCGCTCGAGCATTTTGAAGCCTTTGAGACCCAGGCCAGTCTGCTGCGCGATCAGCGCTATGTGCTGACCGATTCATTGAAAAACCTGAAAACATCCAATGGCAACGTCGAAGTGTTTGATTCTTACGCCAATTTTGTACTTTTCCGCATCCCGAATGCGCTTGAAGTCTTTGAAGCCCTGAAAAACAAGGGTATCTTGGTGAAATACGTGGGCAAGGCCCACCCCTTGTTGCAAAACTGCTTGCGCGTTACCGTGAGCACTGAGCAAGAGAATCAGCAGTTTTTGGTGGCTGTGCAACAATCCATCGACGAAGTGGCCACCAAGGCCGCATAACATTTTAGACAATCATGAGAACCGCAGAAGTTACCCGCAATACCCTGGAAACCCAGATCACCGTGAAAATCAATCTGGACGGTACAGGTGAACGCCACCTCGACACGGGTGTGCCATTTTTGGACCACATGCTGGAACAAATTTCGCGCCACGGCCTGTTCGATCTTCACATTGTGGCCAAGGGTGACCTGCACATTGATGCTCACCACACTGTGGAAGACACCGGCATTACGCTGGGCATGGCATTCACGAAAGCCTTGGGCGACAAAAAAGGAATTGTTCGTTACGGCCACAGCTATGTGCCGCTGGACGAAGCCCTGTCGCGCGTGGTGATCGACCTCTCCGGGCGTCCCGGTTTGCATCAGGATATTCCGTTCACCAGGGCCAGCATTGGCGCCTTCGATGTGGATTTGGTGTTTGAATTTTTCCAGGGTTTTGTGAACCACGCCCTGTGCACCTTGCACATTGACAACCTGAAAGGTGTGAACTCACACCACCAGTGTGAAACTGTGTTCAAGGCTTTTGGACGTGCCCTGCGCATGGCGGTGGCCATTGATGAACGTCAACAGGGTGCCATTCCCAGTACCAAAGGTGCTTTGTGAGTCTAGTTGCCGTTGTTGATTACGGCATGGGCAACCTGCGTTCGGTGGCCCAAGCGTTGCAACATGTAAAGCTCGACAATCAGGAAATCCAGATCACCGACGACCCCGCTCTGATTGATCGGGCCAGCCGGGTGGTGTTGCCTGGGCAGGGCGCCATGCCCGATTGCATGAAAGCGCTTCGGGAGTCGGGTTTGATGCAAGCCGTGTACCGCGCTGCTGAATCAAAACCCTTGTTTGGCGTGTGCGTTGGCGAGCAAATGATGATGGAGCGCAGCGCCGAGGGTCCTGCCGAATGCCTTTCCCTGTTTGCGGGTGACGTGGTGAAGTTTGACCCCCGCCTGACTGTGGAGTGTGGCTTGAAAGTGCCCCACATGGGCTGGAACCAGGTGAACCAGCGCACGGAGCACCCCATGTGGGCGGGCATTGAGAACGGCGCATGGTTTTATTTTGTTCACAGTTATCACGTCAATCCTGTCAACCCGGACCACGTTGCGGGTGAAACAGACTACGGTGTTCGCTTTACCTGCGCCATTGCACGGGATAACATCTTTGCAACACAGTTTCATCCTGAAAAAAGTGCGGAGGACGGCTTAAGGCTGTATTCCAATTTTTTAAGATGGAACCCCTGAGTTTTTATCGATTATTTTTTCCACTCACTTGAATAGTTAACAACACAGTCTCATGTTACTCATTCCAGCAATCGACCTGAAAGACGGTCAATGTGTTCGCCTGAAGCAAGGCAATATGGACGATGCCACCATTTTCTCGGCAGACCCGGTCGAAATGGCCATGAAATGGGTTGAAAGTGGCGCGCGCCGCTTGCACCTGGTCGATTTGAATGGTGCGATTGCGGGCAAACCCGTGAACGAGGGTGTCATTATTGACATTCTGGATGCTGTGGGCGGCGCCATTCCAGTGCAATTGGGTGGCGGTATTCGTGACCTGGACACCATTGAACGTTACCTGGACGATGGCTTGAGCTACGTCATCATTGGAACGGCTGCGGTGAAAAACCCTGGTTTTCTGCATGACGCGTGCGGTGCGTTCCCCGGTCAAATTATTGTGGGCCTGGATGCCAAGGAAGGCAAAGTGGCCACAGACGGCTGGAGCAAAATTTCCGGCCATGATGTGGTTGACCTTGCCAAGAAGTACGAAGGCTATGGCGTAGAGGCCATTATTTACACTGACATTGGCCGAGATGGCATGTTGGGTGGTGTCAACATTGAAGCCACCGTTCGCCTGGCCAATGCATTGACCATTCCGGTGATTGCCTCTGGTGGCATTACCAACCTGGACGATGTGAAGCAGCTGTGTGCGGTTGAGCATGAGGGCGTGATGGGAGCCATTTGTGGTCGCTCCATTTACGAAGGCACGCTCGATTTCGCCAAGGGCCAGTCTCTGGCTGATGAATTGAACGGAAAAGCCTACTAATGCTTGCAAGCCGTATCATCCCCTGCCTGGATGTAACCGCAGGTCGGGTGGTTAAAGGCGTCAATTTTGTGGAACTGCGCGATGCGGGTGACCCCGTTGAAATTGCTCGTCGCTATGATGAGCAGGGAGCAGATGAACTCACATTCCTTGACATTACAGCCTCATCCGATGACCGTGACCTGATTCTGCATGTGATCGAAGCTGTCGCCAGCCAGGTGTTTATTCCCTTGACTGTGGGGGGCGGTGTGCGCAAGGTAGAAGACGTGCGCCGATTATTGAATGCGGGTGCTGACAAAATCAGCATCAATACTTCGGCAGTGACCAACCCCGACTTGGTGGGAGAGGCCACTGCGAAGTATGGTTCACAGTGCATTGTGGTGGCCATTGATGCCAAGGCCAGAAGCAATGGCGAACCAGGCTGGGAGGTGTACACCCATGGTGGCCGAAAACCCACTGGGCTCGATGCCGTTGAATGGGCGCGCAAAATGCAGGCCTTGGGTGCTGGTGAGTTGCTATTGACCAGCATGGACCGCGACGGCACCAAAATCGGTTTCAATCTGGAATTGACTCGCGCAGTGTCCGATGCGGTTTCCATTCCCGTGATCGCCAGCGGCGGTGTGGGCAACCTCGACCATCTGGTGGATGGCGTCATCAAAGGCAAAGCCAGTGCCGTCTTGGCGGCCAGCATATTTCACTACGGTGAGTACACTGTACAGCAGGCCAAAGCCCACATGGCCAAGGCCGGCATTACAGTTCGGCTGTAAAGGGGCATTCGCCATGAGCAAGGATGTAGTAATTACAGAAAATTGGCTGGACAGTGTCAGTTTTGATGACAAGGGTTTGGTTAGTGTGGTTGCACAAGACCACCTCAGCAAACGCGTGTTGATGGTCGCCTGGATGAACCGCGAGGCACTCGAAATTACAGCCAGCACTGGTTTTGCAACGTATTTTTCACGTTCGCGCGGTAAACTGTGGCACAAAGGTGAGGAATCGGGCAACCAGCAGAAGGTGAAGGAGATTCGCCTGGACTGTGATGGTGATGTGCTGGTGCTGATGGTGGAGCAAGTAGGCGGTATTGCTTGCCACACGGGCCGTGAAAGCTGCTTTTATTACGCGCTGGAAGGTGTGCAGGGTGAAAAGCCCAAGTGGGTTGCCAAAGACCCTGTGCTCAAAAACCCTTCCGACATGTACGGCAAAAATAAGGAATGAACAAGCATGGCTGACCTTGAAAAAGCGTCTGGAGATTTGCTCGAGCGTTTGACCCAGGTGCTGGAAGCACGCAAGCAAGCAAGCCCAGAGCAATCCTATGTGGCGAAGTTGCACCACAAGGGGCAGGACGCGATCCTGAAAAAGATCGGTGAGGAGTCTTGCGAACTGGTGATGGCGTCTAAAGATCAAGACCCCGCCAAAGTGATCGCTGAAACAGCCGATTTGTGGTTCCACAGCCTGGTCTTGCTGGGTTGGCACGGTTTGACTGCTGCCGATGTGCTGGCCGAACTGGACCGTCGCATGGGTTTGTCTGGTTTGGTTGAGAAGGCCAATCGGCCCCAGTAAATTTACGCGAAAGGAACAAGAAATGTCAGACTGCATTTTCTGCAAAATTGTCGCTGGGGAAATCCCTAGCAGAAAAGTATACGAAGACGAGGATATCCTCGCGTTTCACGACATCAAGCCGGCTGCGCCAGTGCACTTTCTGATTATTCCGAAAAAGCACATTCCCACGCTGGCCGATGCCACCGAAGAAGACATTCCCGTGATGGGAAAAATAATGACCATTGCGGGTCAATTGGCCAGGCAAGAAGGGTGTCATGACGGTTTTAGAACCATCGTGAACACTGGAAGGGTAGGTTGCCAAGAGGTGTATCATGTTCATGTGCACATACTTGGTGGTGATAAACCATTGGGCGTTATGCTCGGCATGCCTGCCTTGTAACGCAACGAGACACGAAAAACATATCAGGAGTAAGTCATGGGTTCATTTAGCATTTGGCACTGGGTGATAGTGCTGGTCATCGTGATGTTGGTGTTTGGCACCAAGAAATTGCGCAACATCGGTTCCGATCTGGGTGGTGCAGTGAAAGGTTTCAAGGATGGCATGAAAGAGGGTGGTTCGGAAGGTGAGCAAAATGCCGCCAAATTGGCCGACGACAGCAGCAAGAAGTCGGACACGATCGACGTCGAAGCCAAAGAGAAATCTTCCAGTTAATTTCCCCTTTTTGCGGCGCGCAGCATGTTCGACATTGCTTTCTCGGAAATGCTTATCATCGCAGTGATCGCGCTGCTGGTGATAGGTCCTGAAAAACTGCCCAAGGTGGCCAAAACGGTTGGTCATTTGTTGGGCAAGGCCCAACGTTACGTCAGTGACGTGAAGTCTGAGATCAATCGGGAAATGGAAATCGACGAGTTGCGCAAGCTGCAGGCAGAAATGCAGACTGCTGCCCGTAAGGTTGAGGGTGACGTTCAAACCACCTTGCGAGACACTGAGGCGGATTTGAACAAATCCGTGAAATCAATCGAAGATGACATTGCGGAGCTTGAGAGTAGCAAGCCGGCCGCCGTGGCTACCGTCAATTCAAACACACAATCTCCGCCCAAGGCGGAAGAGCCAGCGCCAGCGCAACCCGTGGGGCCTGCCCCCAAGGTAGAGGCCAAATAACAAGGTGCATGGGTAATGAGTCAGCAAGAAAATTTTGTCAGTCACCTGGTCGAACTGCGCGATCGTTTGTTGCGCGCAGTGGTTGGTTTTTTGATTGTGTTTGTGGCCTTGATGGCCTACCCGGGTGCAGCTTACATTTTTGATTTGTTGGCCTTGCCCATTCAAAGCGCTCTGCCCGAAGGCACCAAGATGATTGCCACGGGCGTGATCACACCCTTCATGGTGCCCGTGAAATTGACTGCCATGGTGGCCTTTGTCATTTCTCTGCCCATCTTGTTGTATCAAGCCTGGGCCTTCATTGCGCCTGGTTTGTATCAACACGAGAAAAAAATGGCTTTGCCCATTATTTTTTCCAGCACAGTGCTGTTTCTCGTGGGCATTGCTTTTTGTCATTTCATTGTGTTTGGCAAGGTGTTTGCCTTCATCAACGATTTCGCCCCGCAAAGCATCACGCCAGCACCTGACATTGAAGCCTACATGAGCTTCGTGCTGACCATGTTCATGGCTTTCGGCATGACCTTCGAGGTGCCCATTGTGGTGGTGGTGTTGGTGTACCTGGGTGTGGTTACCGTAGAAAAACTGGTGGAAATTCGTGGGTATGTGATTGTGGCGGCTTTTGTAATTGCTGCCATCGTGACACCGCCTGATGTGATGTCACAGCTGTTTCTTGCCATTCCCATTTGTATTTTGTACGAGGTGGGTATTCTGTTTGCCAAAATTATCGGCAAACAACGTCAGCAAATTCTGGAATAAATCAGAACATAAGCCAGGCGGGTTGGCCTTGATGATGTATCAAGGCCGTTTCAAAAAGTCACCAGGCTTTGGGCGCACGCCAATCTCAATCATGACGGTCTCGGTTTTGCCGTCGCGCAACAATTCCACTGATTTTTTGTCACCTGGTGCGTAAGCCGCAATCTGGTTCAACATCTGTGTGGTGTCAGTAATTTTTTTGTCGTCCAGCTTCAGCAGAATATCGCCCACTTTCAGGCCAGCCTTGTCCGCGGGGCCATCTTTCACAATACCCGCAATAATCACACCGTCTTTTTGCGGTAAATCAAATGCCGAGGCCAGTTCTTCGGTGATGTTTTGTTGCTCTACACCAATGTAACCGCGAGTCACCGTGCCGGTGCGCACAATCTGGTTCAACACCCCTTGAACGGTTTTGGCCGGGATGGCAAAGCCAATACCCAATGAGCCTCCCGAGCGACTGTAAATGGCCGTGTTGATCCCCAGCAGATTGCCTGCGGTATCCACAAGCGCTCCGCCGGAGTTGCCGGGGTTAATGGCTGCATCGGTTTGAATGAAGTTCTCGAACGTGTTAATGCCGACGTGGTTTCGACCCAGCGCACTCACAATGCCCATGGTCACGGTTTGGCCCACGCCGAAGGGGTTGCCCATGGCCAGCACCACATCGCCCACCCGCACTGTTTCATCGGCGGCAAATTTCAGGCTGGGTAGGTTATCGAGTTTGATTCGAAGCACGGCAAGATCGGTTTCAGGGTCAGTTCCCACCAGCTCAGCTTTGGTTGTTCTTCCGTCGTTCAGACTGACTTCAATTTCATCAGCTGCTTCAACCACGTGCTGGTTGGTCACAATCAAACCGTCGCTGTTCACAATGACGCCCGAGCCCAGGCTAGAGGCTTGCTCTTCTTGCTCAAACTGTTCCTCTAGTTCATCGCCGAAAAATTTACGAATTTCCGGGTCTTCGAAAAATGGGTGCTTGGGCAAGTTGTTTGCGCGTTTGCTGGTAAAAATATTCACCACGGCCGGCATGGCGGTGTCCACGGCATGGCGGTAGCCAGCCACACCTTCGGGCTGGGCTGTTTGATAAGCCGGCTTTTGCAGCCAGTTGGGTACCCACTCTGGGCGTAGTACTTCGGTGATGAAATACAATGCAAGAAGTACGGTTAAGGCCTGAGCAAAGGTCAGCCAGAGTTTTTTCAACATATCAAGAATGCAGGGGTGCGCCGTTGGCTTCAGTGGATCGGAATGTGCTGGAACATGATTTGCGGGAATTGCTGGATCAGGCTCGCATGTCAGATTATTGCCCAAATGGGCTGCAGTTGGAAGGCAGGCCCCGTATTCAACGGCTGTTGACGGGTGTCACCGCATCCAGGGCGCTGATTGAGCTGGCGGTTGAATTGAATGCCGATGCGATTTTGGTACACCATGGCCTGATGTGGAAAGGCGACCCCCAGGTGGTGACCGGGTTTCGAAAGGAGCGTCTGCAATTGGCACTTGGCCATGATTTGAACGTTTTTGCTTACCACTTGCCGCTGGACAAACACCCAGAGCTGGGCAACAACGCCCAATTGGGCAAAATGTTGGGTTGGCCCAGCACCCGTGTGGTGGGCGACAAGGGTTTGGTTCACTTGGGTGTGCTCTCGAAGCCTCAGCCTCTGAGTGAACTGGTTCAGCAGGTAAGCAGTGTATTGGGCCACCATGTTCAAGTGGAAGGAAACAGCGACCCTGAGCGCAAGGTGACGACCGTGGCCTGGTGCACTGGCGGGGCACCCGGTTATGTAGAGGAGGCGGCTTTGCAGGGCGCCGATTTGTACTTGACTGGTGAGTTGTCCGAGCCTGCCGTGCATGTGGCCCGTGAATGCAATGTCAGCTTGCTGGGTGCCGGTCACCATGCCACGGAACGTTGCGGTGTAAAGGCCCTGGGCGAATGGATTGCACAACGCTATGGTATTGAAGTGATTTTCCGTGATTTGTTCGTTGCGGTTTAGATGTTTTCTAATGTATGGCCGCAAATGTTTCTGTCCACTCAGCATTTGATGGAAATTCTCCCCAAAACTGTTCCTTGTTTTAAGCTTGGTGGGGTACAATCTCCGGTTGCATGGATCACTGGATTTTACTTTCGGGGTTATTTTGATGAGCAATAATCAACCTGTAGACAAAGAACGTCGCGTATGGATGATCGCTTGCGGCGCAGCGGGTGGTGTAGCGGCTGCGGCAACTGGTGGCGCGTTTCTGACTTCAATGGCACCCTCCGAGCGCGCGAAAGCAGCCGGTGCGCCAGTTGAGCTTGATATTTCTGGCATGCAGCCAGGCGACATGAAAACTGTCGAATGGCGTGGAAAGCCAGTTTGGGTTGTTCGTCGCGACCCAGCCGTGGTGGAAGCACTGCCAAAGCTGGATGACCAGTTGGCTGACCCGAATTCCGAGCGCAGCCCCGACCAGTTGACCCCCGAGTACGCACGCAATCCCCACCGCTCCATCAAGCCAGAATATCTGGTTGCAGTGGGCATTTGCTCTCACCTGGGCTGCTCGCCTTCCGCCCGTTTTGAACCCGGTCCCCAGCCAAGCCTGCCCGATGACTGGCAAGGCGGCTTCTTCTGCCCTTGTCACGGTTCAACGTTTGACCTGGCTGGCCGCGTTTACGCTGGAAAACCTGCACCGGACAACCTGGAAGTGCCACCCCACAAATATTTGTCAGACACCAAGTTGTTGATCGGTGTAGACGAGAACAACGCCTGACATCTGAGAGCGAGGAGTAGTAATTATGGCGGCAGACAAAAAAGTCGAAACAACAGGCGTGTTGGGCTGGATTGACCAGCGTTTCCCCCTGACCTCGACCTACAAAGCGCATTTGTCCGAGTACTATGCGCCCAAAAACTTCAACTTCTGGTACTTCTTTGGCTCACTGGCCTTGCTGGTGTTGGTCATCCAGATCGTGACCGGTATTTTCCTGGTCATGCACTACAAACCAGATGCGGCAAAAGCTTTCCAGTCCGTTGAGTACATCATGCGCGATGTACCGTGGGGCTGGCTGGTGCGTTACATGCATTCCACCGGCGCTTCCATGTTCTTCGTGGTGGTTTACCTGCACATGATGCGTGGCCTGTTGTATGGTTCTTATCGCAAGCCCCGTGAGCTGATCTGGATTTTTGGTGTTGCAATTTTCCTGTGTCTGATGGCTGAGGCTTTCTTTGGTTACTTGTTGCCATGGGGCCAAATGAGCTACTGGGGTGCACAGGTGATCGTGAACCTGTTCTCTGCAATTCCGGTGATTGGTCCTGATCTGGCCATCTGGATTCGCGGTGACTATGTGGTTTCCGATGCCACCCTGAACCGTTTCTTCTCCTTCCACGTGATCGCCATTCCACTGGTGTTGCTGGGTCTGGTGGCTGCGCACTTGGTGGCTTTGCACGAAGTGGGTTCCAACAATCCTGACGGCGTTGAAATCAAGGAAAAGAAGGATGCCAACGGCAAGCCTCTGGACGGCATTCCTTTCCACCCTTACTACACCGTGCATGACATTTTGGGTGTGGGCGTGTTCCTGATGGTGTTTTCTGCCATTGTGTTTTTCGCGCCTGAAATGGGTGGTTACTTCCTGGAATACAACAACTTCATTCCAGCTGACCCGTTGAAAACACCAGCGCACATCGCTCCCGTTTGGTACTTCACACCGTTCTATTCCATTCTTCGTGCCATCACATTCCCGTTCCTGGGTCTGGATGCGAAGTTCTGGGGTGTAGTGGCCATGGGTGGCGCGGTTGTTATCCTGTTCTTCCTGCCATGGCTGGACAAGAGCAAGGTGAAGTCAATCCGTTATCGCCCAGCGCTGCACAAGTGGATATACGCGGTGTTCGTAATCAACTTCATCGTGTTGGGCTATCTGGGTGTGAAGCCACCATCAGACATTGGCCAAATCGTTTCCCAGATTGGTACCCTGTACTACTTCCTGTTCTTCCTGGCGATGCCTTGGTGGTCAAAGCTGGGCACCTTCAAGCCTGTGCCTGACCGTGTTGTGTTTCAACCGCACTAAGCATGCGCACCAAGCTGACTGGACGACGAACTGGAGAAGATAGGATTAAATGATGAAAAAACTACTGGCTTTGTTGGCGCTTGTTCCCTCACTGGTTTTCGGTGCGGGCAGTAATTACCCACTGGACACAGCGCCTGACTTGACGAACGACCTGGCCGCGCTTCAACGCGGTGCCAAGTTGTTTTCCAATTACTGTTTGAATTGCCACTCTGCTGAAAGCATGCGTTACAACCGCTTGCGCGACATTGGTTTGACCGATGAGCAGATCAAGGAAAACCTGATGTTTGCCACCGACAACGTGGGCGACACCATGAATATTTCGATGGATCCAAAAGATGCCAAGAAATGGTTTGGTGCTGCACCGCCCGACCTGTCGCTGATTGCACGTTCACGTGCTTCTGCGAATGGTCCTGGTGCTGATTACATTTACACCTACCTGCGTACTTATTACCGTGACCCCTCCAAGCCAACTGGCTGGAACAACATGGCTTTCCCAAACGTGGGCATGCCCCATGTGTTGTGGGAACTACAGGGTGAGCAAGTAGCCAAGTACGAAGAAGTGCCTGCCGGTTATGGCAAGGAAGGTACGGTTCAGCAGTTTGTTGGCTTTGAGTTGACCAAGCCAGGCACCATGACCCAGGTGGAATACGATCAGGCCATGGCCGATCTCACCAGTTTCCTGGTGTTCATGGCAGAGCCGGTGCGCGAAGACCGCTTCAAGTTGGGCGTAATCGTGTTGTTGTTCTTTGGCGTGTTTACCATTTTTGCGTGGCGCTTGAACGCTGCTTACTGGAAAGACATCAAGTAAGCTTTTTGGCTTAATCATGTACAGGCTGGGGTGTTTGCTCGCCCCGGCCATTTTTTGTTTTGGGATGACAACATTATGATGGTTCTTTACTCTGGAACAACCTGCCCGTTTTCTCAGCGTTGCCGGTTTGTTTTGCATGAAAAAGGCATGGATTTCGAGATCAAGGACATTGACTTGTTCAATCGGCCTGATGACATCAGTGTGATGAACCCCTACAGCCAGGTGCCAATTCTGGTTGAACGCGATTTGATTTTGTACGAGTCAAACATTATCAACGAGTACATTGATGAGCGTTTTCCTCATCCCCAATTGATGCCAGCAGACCCGGTGATGCGTGCACGTACTCGCTTGTTCCTGTTCAATTTTGAGCGTGAACTGTTTCAACATGTGAGCGTGTTGGAAAAAGCAGGTAACCCCAAGGCCATGGACAAAGCCAAGTCGGCAATTCGTGAGCAGCTCACCCAACTGGCCCCGGTGTTTGTGAAAAGCAAATACATGCTGGGCGAAGAGTTCTCGATGCTTGATGTTGCTTTGGCACCCTTGCTGTGGCGTTTGGAGCACTATGGTATTGAACTGCCCAAGTCTGCTGCGCCATTGATGAAGTATGCCGAACGTATTTTCGCGAAGCCTGCATTTATTGATGCATTGACACCTTCAGAAAAGGTAATGCGTCGTTAATTGGATACTCACCGAGTAGCCATCCGGACACGTCGAGGAAAAAGCAGTGACTGAAGTATCTACAAAGCCTTATTTGATTCGAGCCATTCACGAATGGTGTGTCGACAATGGCTACACGCCTTACCTCGCCGTGGCTGTGAATGAGAAAACTCAAGTGCCGAAAGAATTTGTAAAAGCCGGGGAGATTGTGCTGAACACGTCTCCCTTGGCCACCAACAAATTAAGCCTTGGCAATACGGCGATTGAATTTGAAGCCCGATTTGGCGGGATAGTTCGCGAAATTTTTGTGCCAATTGAACAAATCAGTGCGATTTATGCGCGTGAGAATGGGCATGGCATGGCTTTTGAAGTATCAAAGCCATTGGCAGAAATTGAGGGTGACGGAAACGAGGCGGTGCAATTCATTCTTGATGAAGAGGATGAGCCCGTTTCAACCGATCCTGATGACAAGCCAGCTGGTTTACGTTCGGTTTCGGGCGCCTCTGATGACCCGCAGCCTTTGTCTGTGGCTAAATCAGATAAATCTGATGAAAAAACACCAAAAAAACCCGGGCAGAAGAAAAAAAATCATCTGACTCGAGTAAAATAGCGCTTCTCTTAAGTGCCGCTTTAGCTCAGTTGGTAGAGCAACCGCCTTGTAAGCGGTAGGTCGTCAGTTCGAATCCGACAAGCGGCACCATTCTTCTCCCGGTTTCTCGGGAAATCATCCAAATTTTTTCTGTCGAACACGCGAGATGCGTCTTGCGCTGGCGTCTATTGCCAATTCGAAGTGGGTTGCTTGTGTGGCACTTGCTGGCGAATTAAGAGCTGAACTTGAAGGGTCACCGCTGGTGTTTGCTGTTCACTCGCCATGGGTTACTTATGCTCCACAGGGCCAGTGAGTTGGGAGCCAAATTTGAATGGTCACCGCTGCCCGAAAACTTGGCATTTCGGCTTGTCGTCTTGAGCCTGCACTAAGCCAAGCCCTCCAAAAGTAATGGTCGGGTCTTGGCTTTCGCGCCAGAGCGCGATTGTTGGTCTCGGCGCGCCAAGCCAGCAAGTTTTCTGACTGGTCATGGTGTGACCCATTGCAAGTTCAGCTCCCCGCACTCCCGTGCAGCGCTTCGCCACCTCCGAGCGACTCACGGCGGTGTTCAGAGGCCAATCGACACCGGCGAATCTGTACCACTTCGCAGTTCACGTATGGACATGCTGCCCAATCGGCGGCGGTGTTTCGATCGCCTCGCCTTCAAGAAAACCTGCCCTTGCGTGC